>CAFABF010000001.1_pt1 | contig 59570 bp, 66 predicted proteins | sample 7267811 | NCBI WGS metagenome assembly CAFABF01 (sample SAMEA6814005, study PRJEB35770) | freshwater metagenome | biome: Freshwater; feature: Freshwater reservoir; material: water | place: Czech Republic | collected 2017-08-18 | depth 30m m
AATGAAAAGGCTGAGTCGGCCATTGTTACGTGAATAGCATCACGGTCTTCATCAGAATATACGGCTACAGACTCTAGGCCATGATCTTTACATGCTCGCATAACGCGAACTGCAATTTCACCACGGTTAGCTATAAGAACCCTTCTCATCGCATCAACTTAACTTCTGGCCACGTATAGCCAAGCTGAGCCATAGCCTTACGTATAAATGGCATGGAGATTCCAACAACATTTGTGTAATCACCCTCTATTTGTGGAATAAAAGGTGAGCTAAAACCATCTAGAGTGAATCCACCGGCAACATGTAAAGGTTCACCACTTGCAACGTAATCGGTAATTTCATCATCAGTCATTGAATCGAAAGTGACTTTAGTTGTGACAATGCTTGAAATTTCACGATCTTTAGAAGTATCAATTACACAGTGTCCAGTGTGCAAAAGTCCGGATTTTCCTTGAACGCGCTTAGCTCTTTCTTGTGCGATTTCCGGTTCGACGGGCTTACCAAGTGATTGACCTTCGAATTCAAAAGTTGAATCACAACCAATAATAATTGCTGGGAAATCTAATTGCTCACGAATCGTATGGGCCTTGGTTATTGCAAGTGCAACAACCATGTCGGAAGGAGAAAGTGCGTTAAAAAACTCCGTCTCTTCATCAACATGACTAACTTTTACCGTAATTGATAAACCGGCAGATTCGAGCAATCGTCGACGTGAGGTAGAGGCAGAAGCTAAAATAATCTTTGGCATTGATGGACTACTTTGTGCGCCCAAAGCGGAAATGTATATTCATAGGTTTGCGAAGTTGTGGGCGCCCGAATCCACTTTTTCTAATCGTAGGTACGAGCTCTTCACGTTTATGTGATGCCATGGCATGCTCAATGGCCTTTAATTCATCGGCCGTCGGAGTGCCTCGAACTATTGAATATTTCACTACAGTGGAATATTTCCATGTTTGCGGGCCGGCAAGGTATCTCGCTTAGTCCTCAACGTTCTAAAGGCCTTTGTGATGTATGCCCGTGATTGATTTGGCTCAATCACTGTGTCAATTGTTCCTCGCTCAGCGGCATGATAAGGATTAGCTAGTGATTCGTTGTATTCATTTACGAGTTCTGCTCGCTTTGCCGCCGGATCCTGGGCATCGGCTAACTCTTTTCGGTAGAGAATATTGACCGCACCTTGAGCGCCCATGACTGCAATCTCTGCACTTGGCCAAGCAAAGTTAATATCGCTACCCAGATACTTTGAACCCATCACGATAAAGGCACCACCATATGCTTTTCTCGTAATTAAAGTTACCAGCGGCACTGATGCCTCAGCATAGGCATAAAGCAGTTTTGCTCCGCGTCGAATGATTCCATCCCATTCTTGTTCTGTTCCAGGTAAAAATCCAGGAACATCGACAAGTGTCAAAATTGGAATATTAAAAGCATCACAAAAGCGCAAGAAACGTGCAGCTTTTTCACTTGAATTGATATCTAAAGTGCCAGCAAGTTGAGATGGTTGATTGGCAATAATTCCAATGGATTCACCTTCGATGCGCGCAAAACCTACAACTATGTTTGGTGCATAAAGTGCGTGCACTTCAAGGAATTCACCCTCATCGACTAGTGCTTGTATCAGTATTTTCATGTCATACGGCTGATTTGGACTATCAGGAATAAGAGCATCAAGAGCAAGATCACTTGCTTTTTTCTCTAGGGACTCTGTCGGCGGAAGATGAGGCGAGCTATCCATATTATTTGATGGTAAATATGAAAGTAGCGCTTTTACATAGTCGATAGCATCAGCTTCACTTTCTGCTAAGTAGTGAGAGTTACCAGTTCGAGTGTTATGCGTGCGCGCACCACCGAGCTCTTCCATTCCCACTTCTTCACCCGTTACCGTTTTAATGACATCTGGACCAGTGATAAACATGTGTGATGTTTCATTGACCATAACCGTGAAATCAGTAAGCGCAGGTGAGTAAGCCGAACCACCAGCGCATGGACCAAGAATCAGTGAGATTTGAGGAATCACACCTGAAGAACGGGTATTGAGGCGAAAGATTTTTCCGTAACCGGATAATGAGGCCACACCTTCTTGAATACGCGCGCCACCTGAATCATTAATGCCGACCAGTGGAATTCCGCTCTTAAGGGCAAACTCGGCAATCTTTACAATTTTTTCAGCATGAACTTCACCTAAGGAGCCACCCATAATCGTAAAATCCTGTGAGTACAAGGCGATAGGTCGGCCATCAACGGTGGCAGTTCCAATTACAACGCCATCTCCGTAGGGGCGATTTTGTTCCATGCCAAACTGAGTTGATCGATGTCTTGCAAACTCATCTATCTCAGTAAAAGAATCTTCATCGACAAGCATTTCAATGCGCTCTCGAGCGGTGTGCTTGCCTTTGGCATGCTGCTTTTCGACCGCACGGGCTGAACCGGCATGAACTGCCTCTTCAACACGGGCGCGCAGATCTTCGATTTTTCCGGCAGTTGTATGCAGATCACGACTCATACCCCTACGGTACTAGGCGTGGACATAGAAATGCTAAGAGCGCCGCTAGATAGTCGAGCCATCAATGCCAATTTGGCGCAGTACTGGCGAGTAAGCGTGGTTGAACTCACGGCTTCAACGCAGAGTGATCTAATTGAATTAGTTACACAAGGTCGCGCCCAAGCCGGCGATGTAATTGTTGCAGATTTTCAAAGTTCCGGTCGTGGCCGACTTACCCGAACTTTTGAAGCTCCGCCTGGCTCTGCTTTGTTATTTTCTTTTTATATCAAACCTTCTCGGGATAGCAGTGATTGGGGATGGATTCCATTAATCGCTGGCGTGAGTGTTGCACAGACTTTATCGGAAGTTAATGCGCGCGTTAAATGGCCAAATGATATTTTAATAAATGAAAAAAAGATTTCGGGTTTAATTGCTCAAATAGCTGATGACGGAATAGTTATTGGCATCGGAATCAATGTTGGGATGCAAGTGAATGAACTACCAATCCTGCAAGCAACTTCACTTGCCATTGAAGGTTCTCTCCGTATTTCTCGCAATGAACTCCTTACTAATCTTCTCGCAACTTTCGAAAAAAACTTCACTCAGTGGGATCAAGGAAGCGATGAAATTTGGGCTGTTTATGCGGGCATGAGCGCAACACTTGGGCAGAGTGTAGAAGTGCATTATCCCGACGGGAAAGTCCATGGTGGTACTGCCGTATCTATATCTGCTAGCGGTGAGTTGATATTGGCCGATGGAGTTCATGTTCTTGCGGCAGACATTATTCATCTACGATAACCCAGTGAGCGATACCTTTCCTACCGTAGGAATCATTGGTGCTGGCCAATTAGCGCGCATGAGTATTGCGCCGGCAGAGGCATTGGGCATTAACCTTTTGATACTTGCCCAGGACTCAAATGATTCTGCAGCTCAAATTGCAAACCACATTGTTGGTGATTATCGCGATCTTGAAACAGTTTTAAGCTTTGCAAAAAAGTGCGATGTAGTAACTTTCGAACACGAACTAGTCCCTCTAAGTATTATCAAATCTTTGGAAGTTGCTGGAATAGTTGTTAGACCAAGTTCTCAAGCCTTTATATATTCACAAGATAAAGCCCACATGCGCGAGAGGTTGGCTAATTTTCCAGCTCCAAAATCTTACGTTGCAACTAGCGCTGCAGGTGTAAGTGGATACCCGCTGATTGCTAAGGCAATTTCTGGTGGGTACGACGGTCGAGGAGTGTGGAAAGTTGATTCTGAAGACGAGCTAAGTGAAATCATGACGCAATTGGGGCGGGTATTAATCGAAGAGCTAGTCGATTTTGATTATGAAATTGCCGTTATGGTTGGGCGCTCACCACATGGTCAAGCAACAACGTGGGCACCAACGCAAACGATACAAAAAGATGGTATTTGTACAATGACTATTTCTCCCGCCCCTGCGCTATCGGCAGAGTTAAGTGAGAAAGCGCAGAAGTTAGCTCTCGATATTGCACAAGAAATTGGGGTTGTTGGCGTAATGGCAGTAGAACTCTTTGTTAAAGGCTCGCAGCTTTTTGTTAACGAACTCGCAATGCGACCCCATAACTCAGGTCACTGGACAATTGAAGGCTCGCAAACGAGTCAGTTCGAACAACATTTACGGGCAGTCTTAGATCTCCCATTGGGTGATCCTTCAATGACCGCCCCACTCGCTGTCATGGGAAATATTTTGGGGCAGGATAATTCCGATATGTATCGACCATATTTACATTTGATGGCCCGGAATCCTCGTCTGAAGTTCCACCACTATAAGAAAGAGGCTCGAAAAGGTCGCAAAATTGGCCACGTAAATTTACTGGGTGATGACATCGTAGAATTAACCCAAGAAGTTCAGCATGCCCTTGATTACATGAGCGGAGAAGTCGATGAGTGATGTTGCAATCATCATGGGTTCAGATTCAGATTGGCCCGTTATGGAAGATGCCGCCAAAGTTTTGGAAGATTTGGGAATTTCTTTCGATGCTGATGTTGTTTCAGCTCATCGTATGCCACTTGAAATGGTGGAGTTTGCGCAGAGTGCTGCTTCAAAAGGTTATAAAGTAATTATCGCTGGAGCCGGAGGCGCAGCACATTTGCCAGGTATGGTCGCATCACTAACGACACTTCCAGTCATTGGCGTGCCTATCGCCCTAAAAAATCTTGATGGAATGGATTCCCTGCTATCTATAGTGCAGATGCCAGCAGGAGTTCCAGTTGCAACTGTAGGTGTAGGTAATGCAAAAAATGCCGCACTACTGGCCGCCCGTATTTTAGGAGTATCCGATACAGACGTACGTGCAAAAGTTAGCAATGCTCTGAAAGAGATTAATTCAGTTGCGAAAGCAAAAGGTGCAAATTTAAACTCCCGAAGAAACCAAAAGACCGGCTTCTAGCGCCTATATTCAATTGCAGGACAACGATTCATCACTGTAAGTAATCCAGCGGCCTCAGCACGAGCAATAGCGTCTTCATCGATTACATCTAACTGTAGCCAGACTGCTTTGGCACCGATAGTAATTGCTTGATCAACAACTTTTCCTACAAGGGATGAGTTTACAAAACAATCTACAACGTCGACAGATACTGGAATCTCTTCAAGAGTTTTATATCCCTTTTCTCCATGTACCTCTTCGGCTCGTGGATACACCGGAATAATCTGATGACCTTTATCCTGCAATAACTTTGCGACACCGAAGGCGGCACGTTCTGGATTATTGCCAAGTCCTACTATCGCCCAGGTCTTCATCCCAAGAATCGCCTCGATAGTAGCTGCTTCGTTAATCGGAGCGTCCTAGTGCGTGGAACTTCCAACCAGCTTTACGCCACAACTCTCGGTCTAAAGCGTTGCGTCCATCTATAAGAATCTTGTTTTTAACCAAGGGCCCAAGGCTTGCTGGATCTAATTCACGGTACTCACGCCATTCAGTTAAGTGCAAAATTAAATCGGCAGCTTTGACACACTCTGTAACGTTCTCTGAATACTGAAGATTCGGAAAGCGCTTTCGTGCAGGCTCGATTCCTTTAGGATCATGAACTACCACGGTTGCACCTGCAGCTTGCAACTGAGCTGCTATATCTAAGGCTGGGGAGTCACGCACATCATCGCTATCGGGTTTGAATGTAGCTCCCAATACTGCGATCTTGTATTGAGTTAAATCCTCAGATAGCTCACTGCGAACAACATCGATTACACGCTGACGTGCTCGGAGATTAATCGCATCGATTTCGCGAAGAAATTCCAGTGCCTGCTTTGCACCAAGCTCTTCAGCACGAGCCATAAATGCGCGGATATCTTTAGGCAAACAGCCTCCACCGAAACCGATACCTGCTTGTAAGAAACGACTTCCGATGCGTGGGTCATAACCGATAGCTTTTGCAAGCACAGTAACGTCACCACCAGCAGCCTCGCACACTTCGGCCATCGCATTGATGAAAGAAATCTTCGTTGCTAGAAATGAATTAGCTGCAACTTTGACTAGTTCTGCTGTCGGAAGATCTGCTCTAATCCACGGTGTTCCAAGTGCAATCACTGGTTCATAAACCGTTTTAAGAATCTCTTCTGCACGATCATTTGCTACACCAACAACAAGTCGGTTTGGTGTCAGCGTATCTTCAACAGCAAAACCTTCGCGCAGGAACTCTGGGTTCCACGCTAAATCTGCTTGAGGAGCAGATAGGGCAAGTTCACTTCGAAGTGATTGAGCAGTACCAACTGGAACTGTCGACTTGCCAACGACCAATGCCCCTTCTTTTAAGTAAGGTGCAATTGCCGCCACGGCTGCTTTTACGTAAGTTAGATCAGCAGCTAATCCATCTTTACTCTGTGGAGTTCCTACACATACAAAGTGAACATCAGCATCTGCTACGGCAGAAAAATCAGTTGTAAAAGAGAGTCGACCAGTCTTCATCTCTTGAGCTAGCAGGGTATCTAAGCCAGGCTCATAAAATGGAAGTTCACCGCGGGAGAGCATGGCAACTTTGTCAGGATCAGTATCGACACCAATGACGGTGAAACCAAGGGATGACATACATGCAGCATGAGTTGCGCCGAGGTATCCGCAGCCAACAACCGAGAGAGTTAAATCCATGGTGGTGAGTTTACTTCAGCGCGCCACAAGGGTTTTCATCGGCGGTACGAGTCTTGAACTTATCAATCACAGTTGGGGTCGCAGAACTACTCGATGATGCTGACGGGGAAGGCGTAACTTCATCAACTAGGGGTAAATCTTCACGCAGTCGATTAAAGAGATCTGGCGCTAATACCTTGTCCCACGTAACCACAGATCCTAAACCGGGAACGCGTGCATTTGCATTGCCAAGCGGAATAGTCAACGTTCGTACTTTGCTTGCCGAAAGGTTTTTGAGCTGTTTAGCTAAAGTTATTAGGTCACTGCGATTGAGTTGAGTATCAGTTTGAACCGTTGCGATTGCCGCATTGAAAAAGTTGACCAACTTAATTGGATTGAGAAGCACACCCGTGCTGGTAACTTTTCGCAAAACAGCGCTCATAAACTGTTGCTGACGTTGCATACGTCCGAGGTCACCCATGCCATCAAAATCACGTGTACGAACATATTTAAGGGCTTCGACACCATCAAGAGTGTGAATACCAGCCTCTAAAATTAAGTGGCTATTTGGATCGTTGATATTTCTCTTTGTACAAACCTGAATCCCACCTAGCGCATCAACCATTCCGGCAAAACCTGCAAAACCAATTTCAACGTAATGGTCTATGCGAACGCCAGTCTCTTGTTCAATTGTTTGAATCAGTAATGGTGCGCCACCCCAAGCATAAGCTGCATTAATTTTTCCCTTTGCGGCTGCGACAGTTCGATTTTTATATAAAGAAGATTGATGTGCAGGGATTGTGACAAGTGAATCTCGAGGAATTGAAATAATCGTTGCCTTGTCGCGAGACTTGCTTATGTGGATTAAGAGCATTGTGTCAGAGCGCGCACCTGCAGCACTCTTAGTTGTTCCAACACGTAAAAGTTTAGATTGTTCTTTAGTAAGCCCTACGCGCGTGTCAGAACCTACAAGCAGATAGTTAAGCGCAGTATTTGGTTTATCAGGACGTTTGGAGAGTGAGCCAAAAACATCGATACGATTAATTGCACCACTTACGTGACCAAGCCCAAGCCATGAAATAGCTGAAATTGCGACAACGGCTATAGATAGTGATGTAATAATTCGTATAGGTCGCGTCGCTTTCACAGGCGAAGACTACTTGAGCGATACGGTGGTGGGGTTATGACGACATCAGCAAATGAGTTATTTGGCTCACCGAGGCGAGAAATCTCGGTGATCTTGCCTGTTCTGAACGAAGCCAAGTATTTAGAGTCAGCTGTGAATGCGATTTTATTGTCGGATTTTAATGGCACGCTAGAGGTCATAGTAGCGATTGGCCCCTCTGCCGATGGAACTGAAGCAATTGCTAAGCGTCTTTCAGCCAAGGATTCACGTGTTGTGGTCGTTTCCAATCCCAGTGGACGTACGGCCGCAGGTTTAAATATCGCAGTTGCTGCATCGCGCTACTCGATTATTGCGCGTGTAGATGGGCATGCACAGATTCCAACTGATTATTTGTCACTTGCTTTTCAAGTATTAAGTGAAACCGGCGCCGTAAATGTTGGCGGTGTGATGGCGGCTGTTGGTGAGAGTATTTTTGAATCTGCAGTTGCACATGCAATGCGTAGTCCGCTCGGTGTAGGTGCATCTCGTTTTCATACTGGTGGTTCCGCCGGCGAAGTCGACACTGTCTATTTAGGCGTATTTAGAAAAGAAGCACTTGTTGCTGCGGGCGGCTTTGATGAGCGTTTTACTCGTGCGCAAGATTGGGAACTAAATTACCGCTTACGTGCTGCCGGGGGACTTGTGTATTTTGATCCACGTTTAGTTGTTACATATAGACCGCGTTCGACCGTCAAAGCTTTAGCTAAACAGTACTTTGAATATGGGCGATGGCGACGTGTAGTTTCACGCCGACATGAGGGAACAATTAACTACCGATATTTAGCTCCGCCATTTACCGTGCTTGCTACGATCACTTCGATAGTTCTTGGGCTAAATTTTGGAACGATTTTTCTATTACCCGCCCTTGTATATGGCTTATTTATACTGATTGCATCTTTCAAAATCTCAGAATCTTTAAGCGAATTTGTTGCAATGCCCCTTATTCTTCTGACCATGCATTTTTCCTGGGGGACTGGCTTTCTTACTTCGCCGAACTCACTTGTTCCTGAGGTAGCCTTACGACCGTGAGCGCCCCACTTCAAGTTTTCGAACCCTTTAGGGCTGGTCTGCCACCACTTCGGCGCTATTGGAAATCCCTTTGGTCGCGGCGAACTTTTATCGCTGAATACTCACGCTCAGAGCTACGGGAGCAGCACTTCGACTCAGTTTTTGGACAGTTGTGGTTAGTGCTCAACCCCTTGTTGCTTTCGGCAGTTTATTACTTGCTGATTGTCATTATTCAGGGCACGTCAGATAGTGCGCGTTACGCCCATCTCACTGCCACACTTTTCTTATTTTATTTAATTGCGAATTCACTTACCGGTGGTGTTAAGTCGATAACGGCAGGGCAGCGGCTCATTCTAAATACAGCTTTTCCACGAATCATGTTGCCGATTTCAGCTGTAGTTATTGCAATCTTTAAATTTCTTCCAACATTAGTTGTCTTTATGGTGATTCGCATCGTGATTGGACTCCCATTTACGTGGGAAATGTTGTGGGCGATTCCAGTGCTAATTTTAACTATTCTTTTAGCTCTCGGTTTAGCAATTACTATTTCCTGTATCAACGTTTATTTTAGAGATATTGCAAGTTTCTTACCGTATCTCACTCGTACGCTTTTATATCTTTCGCCCATTCTTTATGAAGCATCAGCGTTGAAAGCTAATGTTAGAGCGCTAGAAGTGCTTAACCCACTCTTTCCATTACTTGATAGTTGGTCACGTACTGTGGTTCACGGTCAAGCACCGCAAAGCAGTAGCCTTCTCCAATCTCTTGCATGGGCTCTGGGAGTTTTAATTATTGGTTCCTACTTCTTCTTATCAAGGGAGCGCGAATTTGCTGTCCGCCTCTAGCTCTCACAAAACTAATGAGATCGCCGTTTCGGTTCGCGGCTTAGGTCTTACGTACACGACTGCAATTGATCGCAGACCAACATTAAAGGCACGCGTTAAAGCACTTGGCCGTGGAGGAAAGCAAACTCGAACAATTCGCGCCTTAGACAATGTTGATTTAGATGTTGAGTACGGACAGGTTCTTGGTGTCATTGGTGCAAATGGTGCCGGCAAGTCAACGTTGATGCGAGTAATTGCTGGAATTCTTCCGCCATCACAGGGACGAATAGAGGTTTTTGGGAGCGTAAGTACCTTGCTTGCACTTGGAGTTGGATTTAACCCTTCGATGTCTGGTCGGGACAATGTTTTTCTAGGTGGCCTAGCTGCTGGAATGTCCCGCGAAGAGATCGAGAATAACTTTGCCGAAATAGCCGAATTCTCTGAACTCGGCGATGCGATTGATGCACCGATGCGCACATACTCATCAGGAATGTATGCACGTTTAGCATTTTCGGTTGCAGCAACAGTGCGTCCAGATATTTTGATTGTCGATGAGGCTTTAAGTACTGGCGATGCAAAATTTAAGGAAAAATCCTTGAATCGGATTAAAGAGCTAAGAAGTGATGACCGAGCGCTCATCCTAGTTAGTCATGCCATGGCAACACTTCGGGACGTCTGCAACGATGTGGTGTGGATTCATAAAGGAAAAGTCATTCAACGCGGTGAACCTAATATTGTAATTGATGCGTATCAAGAGTTTTTACAGGTCGGAAAGAGCGCAGCCATCGATGAGGATGTTTAAGAGTTTTTTTGTTGCCTTGCTGTTAACTTTTTCTTTTACGGCAATGGCCTCAGCCGATACACCTGCGTCGTTCTATTTCCATGGTTCAGGATACGGGCATGGTGTTGGCCTGAGTCAAATGGGTGCAAGATCGATGGCAATAAATGGTCAAAACTCAGAGCAAATTCTTAATTATTTTTATAAAGATGTAACTCTTGAGAAACTAGATGATTCAAAAGTCCTACGAGTAAATATTGGACATTTACTTTCAAATGCAAAGATTTCAACTGCTATGAAGGATTCTCCCTTGCAAATCGCGCAAGGAGATTTAGCTGATCAAAGTGGAGCTCCTACTTTTTCAAAAGCTGATTCAATATCTTTTTCAATTATTGGATCAACCGTCAGTCCTCGAGTGACAATAGGGAAAAATACTCAGATTCTTTCGAGAAATAAAGTTTTCACGGTTCGCTGGAGCGGAACTCGATATTTAGATGGCCCAGATACGCTAATTTCATTGACTCACTCTGGATTAACCCAGAAGTATCGCTATGGTCAGATACAGATAAAAGCGGTTAAAAGTCCGGCTGGATATCGCCTTGAGATTACTAACTCTGTTCGCCTTGCCGATGAATATCTGTGGGGAGTTAGTGAGATGCCTTCATTTTGGCCGGTGGCGGCGTTAGAGGCGCAGGCAATCGCTTCACGAACCTATGCTTTGAGTAAGGCTGGCATGTATCGAGCCTCGTGCGACTGCGATCTTTATGGTGAAATTACAGACCAAACATTTCTTGGGTATGCCAAGGAGATTGAAAAGAAATATGGAGCGATTTGGAAAGAAGCCGTCACTCGGACTGCGGGTACTGTGATTACTCAAGATGGCTCTGCGATTACTGCGTATTTCTTTTCTTCTTCCGGCGGTAAAACTGAGTTAGCCATTAATGCATGGGGCAGCCAAAGGGCTTACACCCAGATTGTTGACGATCCTGGATCACTTGATCTCACTTTAAATCCTCGCTTTGTAGCATGGGATCGAGAGGTTTCTCAAAGCGCTGTGGCTTTAGCTTTCCAATTACCCGATGTTATTACCCTGGAAATTGTGAGCAAGAACGAAAGCGGAACGGTGGCTCAAATTCAAGCGACGTCGAGTGCCGGAAAAAAAGTTATTTTGCGAGGTGAAACTTTTAGAAGCCGAACTAAGATTCCTTCGGCTTGGTTTGATTTAGTTAGCATGCAAAATTGAATTAAGCCCACCCCAAGTACCAGTTCTGCTTACTACTTCTAGAGCTCCATCAAGTGAGTTTCGTCTAAACAAAACATCACTTGCGCCTGACAATGTTGATGCTTTAACAATTTCACCATCTGGAAGACGGATTTTTGATGCTGCAGTTATGTAAGTTCCAGCTTCAATGACACAGTTATTTCCAAGTGAAATACCACAACCAGAGTTAGCTCCAAGAAGTGACTTTTCGCCGATCGAAATAACTTCTTTTCCACCGCCACTTAAAGTTCCCATGATTGATGCACCACCACCTACATCGGTTCCATCACCAACAACAACTCCAGCAGAGATACGACCCTCAACCATTGATGCACCTAGAGTTCCAGCATTAAAGTTAACGAAACCTTCATGCATCACAGTTGTGCCGGAAGCAAGATGTGCACCTAAGCGAACACGATCTGCATCGGCTATCCGAACTCCACTTGGGACGACGTAGTCAACCATTCGCGGAAACTTATCTACAGAGAAAACTGTCACATGGCCATGGACTTCTTTTAGTCTCACACGAGTCAGCTCGAAATCTTCTACGGCACAGGGTCCAACCGAAGTCCACACAACGTTGCTGAGTAAACCAAAAACCCCATCTAGTGAAGCACCATGCGGCTTAATCAATCGGTGTGAAAGTAAATGTAGGCGCAAATAAGCATCGAGTGCTGAAGTCGGAGCTGTTGAAAGTTCTATTTCAATACTGGCTAATTCGCGACTCACTCCGCGAGCAGAATCAGTGCCTACAAGTTCAGCTAAGCCTTGCGGAACATCGCTAGCAAGTGCACCCAGAGTTGGTTGTGGGAACCAGGCATCAAGAAGTTTTCCATGTGCATAGGTTGCAATTGCGTGGCCGGAAGCGATAGTCGTCATGAGCTAAGCCTAACCCCTATCCTTGCCGGTATGCGTATCGGTGTTTTTTGCTCCTCATCTCCAACTATCGACCCCAAATATGTAGACCTCGCCTACCAACTTGGTGAGGGAATCGGCCTTAAATCATGGGAGCTCGTTACAGGTGGTGGCCACATTTCAATGATGGGCGCAATATCTCGTGGGGCGCGTTCTGTTAAGGGTAAAACCGTAGGCGTGATTCCACAAGCATTGGTTGATATTGAGTTTGCAGATCACGACAATGAGGAGTTACACATTGTTGAAACCATGGGCGAGCGCAAAGCCATGATTACAGATATCTCAGATGCCTTCATTACTTTGCCGGGCGGTGCTGGAACACTGGAAGAGTTTTTTGAAATCTGGGTCGGACGATATTTAAAGTTTCACAATAAGCCAGTTGTTATCCTCGATCCATTTGGAATTTATAATCCATTACATGAGTTATTTGTTCATCTTGAGAGCGAGAACTTTATTAAACCAGGAATGCGTGAGCTCATTACCTGGACAACTAATGTTGACGACGCGCTCGCTGCTTGCTCACTATGAGAACAAATCAGATTGCTATTTCAATTGTCATTGATGCACCTGTCCAAAGAGTCTGGGATGCGCTAGCTGATTGGGAGCGCCAAGGCGAATGGATGTTGGCAACAAAAATCTGGGTCACTTCTGACATCAGAGTTGGAGTTGGAACACAGATTGAAGCCCTCACAGGTATAGGCAAGGTGGGAATCCTAGATAAAATGCAGGTCACCACATGGAATCCACCTTTTAGCGCTGATGTTTTACATACTGGTTCTGTCATCAAGGGGACCGGACGATTTGAATTGATCGCTATGAGTGCAACCCGCACGCGCTTTAATTGGTCGGAAGAAATCATCGCTCCACGCGTAGTGTTCTTAGCTTTATGGCCAGGGATCTATTCCGGTGTGCGTATCTCACTTTTTAGGTTTGCTCGAACATTCCGCTAAATCAAGGGTGAGCCGAAGGTGAAGGCCTTGCCAGTAACCTTGGGGTATGAGTGAACCTGTAACACTGGCCGAGGTCTTAGCCTCGTTGCCGGATGAGGAGCGCTTTATTCTCACCATGTACTACCTACGGCAGATGTCGCCAGAACAGATTGCTCAGCTACTTACCGTGCCAGAGCAGGCCGTTATCAGCGTGATTAGCTCGGGAAAGGCGCGGCTGAGCCACGTTTTGGGGCTATAAACCCAACAAAGCCGATTTCCCACGCACGTGCACTTTGCGAGATACTTCTCCTCTTACCCCTCACACCTCGCACGAAGGAGTCTTCCCATGGCAGCCATGAAACCCCGAACAGGTGATGGTCCTATGGAGGTCACAAAAGAGGCTCGCTCCCTGGTCATGCGAATCCCGCTAGAAGGTGGCGGACGCTTGGTAGTAGAGCTCAATGCAGAGGAAGCCAATAATCTCAGCGCCGCACTTCATGCCGCGGTCGCTTTAGTTAAGAAGTAAAGCAGTCAGGGCGATAGCCTTCAACGCATGTCATCCATACTTTACGGCGCCTCAGTAAATCTGACCGAAGCCATTAAAGCCGATTCGATCGCCGTAGGTTTTATTAAGAAAGATTCCGGAGAGTTTTCATTTCAAGGCCCAGGAAATCTCATTGCTGAAATCGAAAAATTCTTCGATGTTAATTTAGTTGATGAACTTTCGTTCTTTAAGCCAATAGGCAAGAGTGGAGAGATATTTGAAATTCCTGTCAGCGCAAAAGATGCCACGACAGATCGTTTATATTTAACAGCTCTCGGAGATGCCTCAACTCCAGCATTGAGAATCGCTGCAACAACTATTGCGCGAAAAGTACGTGGAAAGAAAACAACAGTTTATTCGGCGTGCGCAATCAATAAACACGATGTGCGGGAACATGCAATTGCTTTAACTATGGGTGCATATCTGTGGAGTCTAAAAAGCGGTAAGCCCGCCGATGTTCCAGTTTTTTATGTTGCTGCAGATGATAAGGAGACTGTAAATGCTGCTATCACTATTTCGAAAGCGGTTGCGCGCGCTCGCAATTTGGCTCATACGCCTTCTAATATTAAAACTCCTGCGTGGATGGCTTCACAAGCGAAAGAATTCGCCAAAGGAACCGATTTAAAAATTACTGTACTCGCCGGAAAAGAGCTAAAAGATTTCGGTGGTCTACGCGCAGTAGGAAATTCATCTCCCGATCCAGGTCCGCGCTTTATCGAAGTCTCTTATTCGCCTAAAGCCAAAAAGGCTTCACATGGCGCCCTTCCACACGTTGTTTTGGTTGGTAAAGGAATAACCTTTGATACAGGCGGAATTAATCTAAAACGGCCCTACGATCTTATGATTCCGATGAAATCAGACATGGCAGGTGCTGCAGCAATTCTTGCGACACTGACAGCCTTAGAAGAGTTACAACCCAATGTTCGCGTTACAGCGCTCATGATGTGCGCAGAAAACGCTATCTCTGGCACCGCCCAACGTCCTAGCGATGTTATTTCACACTACGGAGGCACCACAGTTGAAGTTATGGACACCGATGCCGAGGGCCGATTAGTCCTCGCAGATGGTCTTGCTTATGCCGATATTAATTTAGATCCTGATTATTTAGTAGACATTGCAACTTTGACTGGTGCAGCAACCGTAGGTTTGGGGCGCCAATACGCAGCGATGTACACACGTGATATCAAACTAGCTAAGCAGTTATCAAAAGCTGGAGCAGAATCAGGTGACCGCGTATGGCATATGCCCCTGATCGATGATTACAAAGTTGCACTTGAAAGTAACATTGCCGATTTTAATCACAATGCTAAGAGATCTGGATTTTCTGCTGGTTCAGTAACGGCAGCTTTATTCTTAGAACACTTTGCTGGCAACCGTAGATGGGTTCATTTAGATATCGCGGGTACAGGACGTAGTGAAGTTGATGCAGGTGAAAATCCAAAAGGTGGAACCGGTTTTGGTGTTCGTTTGTTAACTGAATGGATCATGAATCTCACATGAAAATAGATCCACACGCATTTGCAGAAAATTTTATTCCGGAAGATCACTTCAAGTCACAGGCGCGTGCGCGTGGAGTAGAAGTTGGGGCAGTTGACGTAACTCCCGGTGCAGGAGCCTATTTACGACATTTAGCCTTCACACTATCGGCGCAAGCAGTTGTTGAGGTTGGAACTGGCTCGGGAGTTGGAAGCTTGTGGTTACTGGATGGCATGTTAGCTAGTGGAACATTGACGTCAATTGATGATGAGATGGAACATACGCAAATCGCCAAGTTAGCCTTTGCCGATGCTGATATTGCTCAGACTCGTTATCGTTTGATTACAAACTCAGTTTTAGATGTAATTTCAAAGTTAACGGATCGTGCATATGATTTAGTTGTTTTACGCCACAATCCTGAGGATTTAGCTTTTGTCATTAGTGAAGCCCAACGCATACTAAGAAGCGGTGGAACCCTTGTCATTGACAATTATTTTGGGGGCTCAAAAGTAAATGATTCAGCCCAGCGCGATCCCAAGACCGTTGCCCTGCGCGATGCTGGGAAAATCATTAAAAATGACACAGAGCATTGGGTGAGTACCTTGATTTCATCGGGTGATGGTTTGTTAGTTGCCACTAAGTTATAGCAGAATGAAAACATGATTTTTCCAAGAGCTAAGAAGTCACAGACTGCACCCGCATGGTGGGAAATTAATAATTCTCCAAAAAACACTAAAGGAACCATCGTTCTAGTGGCTGTACTTGCCGGAACAGTAGGCGGATTTCTTGGAGTGAATTCAACTGGCACACCATTATTTCACAGTGCAAATTTGGTTTCATCTTCTAGCACTATCGAACGCGCACCAGATTCAGTTGCTGGAATTGCCCAAAGAGTTCTTCCATCGGTTGTCTCAATCACAACACAATCTCCAAGCGGGAGCGGTACTGGTTCCGGATTTGTTATAGACAGCAAAGGATATATTTTAACGAATAACCATGTGATTGCGGCAGTAGCAGAAAATGGCGGAACCATTCGAGTAACTTTAAATAACGGCGATGTATATGATGGAACAATTCTTGGTCGAGATGCCTCTTATGACTTATCGGTAATAAAAATTAGTGCAACAAATCTTCCAGCTTTGCAATTTGGGGATAGTGACAAGATTGCAGTAGGAGATCCAGTAATTGCAATTGGTTCACCATTAGGTTTATCCGGAACAGTAACCCTAGGAATTATTAGCGCCAAAAATCGCCCAGTAACTGCAGGAGATTCAGCCACTGATAGTTCATTTATTAATGCACTACAAACTGATGCAGCAATTAATCCTGGAAACTCAGGCGGTCCTTTAGTTGATTCAACTGGCGCTGTTATCGGTGTTAATTCAGCAATCGCATCGCTAGGGTCAACTTCACAAACCGGATCTATTGGACTTGGTTTTGCAATTCCAATAAATCAAGCGAGAAAGACGGCCGATCAACTTATTAAGTCGGGCAAAGCTACATATCCAGTTTTAGGAGTTGCTTTGGATATGAACTATTCCCGCGGTGGAGCACTAATAGCCACAAATAGTTCGGCAATCATGCAGGGCGGCCCAGCTCAAAAGGCCGGCTTAAAACCTGGAGATGTAATTGTTAAATTTGAGGAACGTGAGATAAGTACACCTGAAGAGTTGATTATTGCGGTGCGCGCACAAAGCGTCGGTGATCGGGTAAGGGTTTTATATCAGCGCAATGGTAAGGAATATAGCGCTACCTTGACCTTAATTGCTGCGAAAAATTAGCGAGCTGTGGCATGTAGGCTTACCGCATGTTCTTTGATATCGGTGCTGGCGAACTATTAGGTCTTGCACTTTTGGCCATGGTATTAGTTGGACCAGAGCGTCTGCCTAAAGTTGCAGTTGAGGCCGCTAAGTGGGTAAAAAAGATTCGCGATTTGTCACAAGTCGCAACCGCTGAGCTTAAAGAGAATTTAGGTCCAGGTTTTGAAAACTTACAACCTAAGGATTTGCACCCAAAGACTTTTGTGAAGAAGCAGCTAGCCGACCTCATGGAGGAGCAGCCAGTGTCTAAACCTAAGCGACCTGAAGCTCGAATCGATCCTGACTTAATATGAGTTTAATCGACGAGTTAGCTGAGGCGTTAACAACAGTTCAAGATCCCGAGCTCCATCGTTCAATTACTGAACTTGGAATGGTTGAAGACCTTTCTGAAAATGATGGGGAAGTTACAGTTCGAATTCTTTTGACCATTTCTGGTTGCCCGATGCAAGATCGCTTACGCGGTGATGTTACTAATGCGCTAAATAAGATAGCTGGAGTAAAATCAGTCCAGTTAGATTTTGGTGTCATGAATCAAGACCAGCGCGATAATGTAAAAAAAATTATGCGCAATGGTCGTGAAAAATTCATTCCTTTTGCTCAACCAGACTCATTGACTAGAGTCATAGGAATCGCGTCGGGCAAAGGGGGGGTCGGAAAATCTTCACTTACGGTCAACCTTGCAGTCGCGGCTGCAGCTAAAGGGCTTCGTGTTGGAATTTTGGATGCGGATGTTTATGGGCACTCAATTCCGCGACTTATGGGTTTGATGGGCCAACGTCCTACGGCTATCGATCAAATGTTTATTCCCCTCGAGTCATACGGGGTAAAAACCGTATCGATGGAGATGTTTAAGCCAGAGCGCAGTGATGCCGTTGCTTATCGTGGTCCACTATTGCACCGAGTCCTTGAGCAGTTGTTATCCGATGCCTATTGGGGCGACTTGGACCTATTGCTCATCGATCTACCGCCTGGAACCGGTGATTTAGCTATCTCCCTTGGTCAATTAATTCCAACGTCAGAGATTTTGGTTGTAACTACCCCGCAGATTGCCGCAGCGGAAGTTGCTGAACGGGCTGGCAGAATTGCGCATCAGATTCACCAGCATGTTATTGGAGTAGTTGAGAACATGTCTGAGTACATCGATAAAACAACGGGCCAAACGGTTTCACTATTCGGAAACGGTGGAGGCGAAGAAACCGCTAAGCGTCTGTCGACGCTAGTTGGAATTGAAGTACCGCTACTTGGAAAGATTCCATTTAGTATCGATCTTCGTATGGGTGGAGATCAAGGCATTCCAGTGATTATCGCTGCGCCAGAATCGGCAAGTGCCTTAGCACTTAATGAAATTGCCGAAAAATTAATAAAGCGAAGTAAGTCTTTACTTGGCGTCCGCTTGGGGATTGCTACGTAACTCGGCAACTACTTCTTTAACTATATCTGCAAGTTCGCTACGAACAAAATCTCTTGTTGCGACTTCACCTAATGAAATGCGAAGTGATGCTATTTCTCGAGTTAAGTATTCTGCATCAGCGATACTACGTTCATTTCGAGCTCGGTCTTCATTGAGCTGAATTCGATCTCTATCTGCTTGACGATTTTGTGCAAGCAAAATCAACGGGGCAGCATAGGAAGCTTGAAGTGAAAGAATCAGCGTTAAGAAAATAAAAGGATAGTCATCAAAGCGCATGTCTCTTGGGGCTAAAGAGTTCCAAGCAACCCATGAAAGTACAAAAACCGTCATGTAAACCAAGAATCGTGCGGTGCCTAAGAAGCGCGCAAAACGCTCAGACATGCGACCAAAAGTCTCTGGATCAAAGTTAGGTCGAAGCGAACGGCGAGTTTCGCGTGGAGTATCTAAACCAAATGCACGTGCCATTCTTAGACCTCCTTATATGCGACGGGCGATTTCTCACGGTGATCATGACGCCAGTTATCTGGCAGCAAGTGGTCCAAAACATCATCGACAGTTATTGCACCTAATAAACGTTCGTTGGCATCAATCACCGGAAGTGAGAGCATGTTGTAACTTGCTAAATGTGAAGAAACCTCATGCAGGGATGCATCTGGCTTTACGCCTTTAGAATCGGTATCAACAATTGAGCCAAGTAAAATAGATGGTGGTTCGCGCAATAAGCGTTGATAATGAACCGTTCCAATAAAACGTCCAGTAGGAGTTTCAAGTGGTTGACGGCAGATAAAAATTTGTGATGCTAACGCAGGGGAAATCTCTTTTTGCCGAACTGCAGCGAGTGCATCTGCAACTGAATAATCTGCACTCATAACAATTGGCTCCGTAGTCATCATTCCACCAGCTGAATAATCTTCATACGTCATCAGGCGCAAAACATCTTCAGCATCCTCTGGTTCCATCAACTCTAAAAGCGCTTCGGCACGTTCTTGTCCGATTTCGCGAAGTAAATCGGCGGCATCATCTGGATCCATCTCACCTAAAACATCTGCAGCTCGCTCACCTTCTAGGGCTTCAAGCAGTGCAACACGATCGGCTTCATCCATTTCCTCTAAAACATCGGCAAGACGTTCGTCATCTAAAGCGCCAGCAATTTCAACGCGGCGCTTCGCTGGCAAATCCTGAAGTACAGTTGCTAGATCTGCGGCACGTAGATTTGAAAGTGTTGAAAGTAAGTTTGTGACACCCTGATTTTGTTCGGTATGGGCAAAACCAACCACTTCTTCCCAAGCAACTGTTGAAGTTGCACCTTTACGACGCAGTCCACGACCAGGACGCATGATATGAACACGATTAATGAGCCAATCACCGGTTCGATTTTGTTCCATTCCCATGTCTTCAACAATTACACGTTCACTTGATGCGATATGTGTGATTGAGCGATCGAGCATGTCGCCCAAAATCAACACTTCGCCAGGACGTGTCTCATAGCGGCGCATGTTCAATAGTCCAGTAATTACAACCGCCCCGCTCTCAATCGAGGTGACTCGAGTGATTGGGACAAATACACGTCGGCGAAGTGGAACTTCTACGACTAAGCCAAGAACTCGTGGCGGTAAGTTATTAGTGCGAAGGGTCGCCACAGCATCTCGCACCTTTCCTACTGGATCACCATTGGGGTCGAAAACTGCGGTGCCTGCAAGACGGGCGAGAAATACTCGGTTTAGGAGATTGCCGCTCATGGGTTAAGGGTACCTTTACCTCATGAGTGCAGGCGAACAATTGCAGAATAGGCAACACGATCGCGACAGTCATACCGCGATCCCAGCCCGACCAGACCTAATTCGCTTAGGTCTTGGAATCGTTGGAATCGGTACCTCTGGTCCACTTATTGCAATGAGCGCCATGCCCATTACAACCTTAATCTTCTGGAGAAATTTGGGGGGAGCGCTATTAACTCTGCCCTTTGCGCTTAAGCACCGAGCCCACCGAGAAGGTGTTAGGTGGGCTATTACTGCTGGTGTGGTTCTAGCAGTTCACTTCATTGGTTTTTTTCTTGCAATGCGATGGACAACTGTCGCTGCCGGAACGGCCCTTGTAGCTTTACAACCAATCTTTGCCGCACTTTTTGTGAAATTAAGTGGAGGTCATATCCCTTCATCAGTTTGGCTCGGAATGATAGTCAGCTTTTCCGGAGTGTTACTCATCTCTGGTGTAGATCTTCACATTTCATTCAAATCTTTTCTTGGTGATATTGCTGCGTTGATCTCTGCAGCATTAGCTGCCCTATACATGATGGCCGGTTCAAGAGCACAGCGAACTTTAGAAACCGCTACGTACACAACAATCTGTTATTTTGTTTGCGCAATTACTGTTCTGCCAGTGGCATTAATTTCTGGTGTGGCACTATTTAATTTCACCGCGCGCGAGTGGTGGATTCTGCTTGGTCTGATTTTAGGTGCTCAGATACTTGGTCATACCATGTTTAATTCAGCCCTAAAACGCGTTTCACCAGCCATCGTATCTTTGATTATTTTTTTTGAAGTTCCAGTAAGTTCTATTCTTGCAATTTGGTGGATCGGTCAGAAGCCACCGCTTGGAATTCTTCCGGGGATTGCACTTATCTTGATTGGCTGCGTTCTCGTGGTTACCCGTAGTCGAGCAAATCAAAACGAAATAACACCATGATTGATTTACATACCCATACAAATAAAAGTGATGGTACCGATTCCCCAAGAGAGCTAATTAATAAGGCTATTTCATTAGGGATGAGTGTCATTGGAGTTACTGATCACGATACGACTTCTGGTTGGGTAGAGGCCACCGAAAGCTTAAGAGGAACACTTGGTTTAGCTTTAGGCAGTGAAATTTCCTGCTTAACTAACGATGGCATTAGCGTTCATATGCTTGGCTTGCTCTTTGACGGTGAAGACAAACAGATGCAAACCATGCTTGAAGAAACTCGTGATGGTCGACTGCCCCGAATGCGCACAATGATTGAAAAAATGCGTCAAGCCGGCATAGATATTGCAATGGAGGATGTTTACGCAGCCCTTCCGGAAGGAGCAACTTTGGGTCGCCCACATCTTGCAGATGCCCTAGTGAATAAAGGAATAATTAAATCTCGCGATGAGGCATTTCAAGGAATGCTCAACAATGATTCCCAGTTTTATGTCTCTCATGCAGCGCCAACTCCAGAGGATGCGATTGGAATCATTCGAAGCGCTGGGGGAGTTGCAGTAATCGCCCACCCGTTCGCTTCACTGAGAGGAAAAATTCTACAAGCTTCAGATTTTAAGAGCTTAGTAGATGCTGGTTTGAATGGAATTGAAGTTGATCACCGCGATCAAAACCCTGATGAGAGAGCAATGTTGCGTGGGATTGCACTAGATCTTGATTTAGTAATAACCGGTGCCAGCGACTATCACGGAAGCGGTAAACTCAATTCGTTAGGTGAGTGTGGGACTAGCCCAGATCAGTGGGAAAGACTTGAAGCTCAATCGAATAGTCGAAGGGTAGTGAGAGCATGAAAGTAGCTCAGATAAGCGCACTGACCTTTGCGATCCAATCCTTCGTAACTCTCTTCGTAATTATGGATCCACCTGGTGCTACACCGATTTTCTTAGCCCTGGTTGCCCATAAACCTGCACAAGAGCGACGTAAGCTGGCTTTAAAAGCGGCATCGGTTTCATTTTTTGTCATCACACTCTTTGCATTATTTGGCCGATTTATTCTCAGTTACTTAAATGTTTCTATGGCAGCACTTCAAGCTGCCGGTGCACTATTACTCTTACTTATTTCGCTGGATCTATTAACTGGCGGCAAAGGGGGCGGTAGAAATTCGAGCTCGGACTCAAATATTGCCTTAGTCCCACTTGGAACTCCACTGCTGGCCGGCCCGGGTGCAATTGTTGCGACGATGATCTTTGTTCAGCAGGCCGATAGTGCTGCCATGATTGCGGGCTTAGTCGGTGCAATTGTTGCAGTCCATATTGCAATTGCTGGCGCGTTGATGGCGTCTACGGCAATCTTGAAAGTTATTAAAGAATCCGGCGTGACACTAGTGGCTCGAATCGCAGGATTATTGCTTGCAGCTATTGCCGTTCAGATGCTGGTTGATGCGATTCGTATCTTTGTTGCTGCCTAGCTCTCTTTAAATTTCTTAGTTCGAGTTCTTGTTCGCTCAGTCTTCTCTTTTGGGGCAGAAGCTTTAGCCGGAGCACGTTTTACAGGTGCTTTGTTTTCAACTCTTACAACAGGTTTAGCTTTAGTCATCCGACCGGTAGAGCCAGCAGGAATATTTAGAACTTCATAGAGATGGGGAGAAGAAGAATAAGTCTCTTCAGGCTCGGCCAAACCGAGATCTAAAGTTTGATTAATCATCTTCCACCGCGCAAGTTCATCCCAGTCAACAAAAGTAACTGCAATACCATCAGCGCCTGCGCGCGCTGTACGGCCAATTCGGTGCACGTAAGTCTTCTCATCTTCAGGGCACTGATAGTTGATGACGTGTGTAATTCCTTCAATATCAATTCCACGTGCAGCAACATCAGTTGCTACAAGTACATCTGATTTTCCAGCTTTGAAGTCACCTAAAGCTTTTTCACGAGCCCCTTGACCTAAATCACCATGAATTGTGGCGGCACGAAAGCCACGCTCGAGTAGGTCATCAGCGGTTTTTTGACATGTGCGTTTAGTGCGACAAAAAACAATTGTTGGTCCACGGCCATCGGCTTGCAAAATTCGAGCTAACATTTCAATTTTATCCATCGCATGTGCGCGCAAAACATGCTGCTTAATACGTGTTACAACTGCGCCTTCATCTTCACTATCTTGAGTACGAATGTGAATCGGTTGATTCATAAAGCGTCGGGCAAGTGCGATGATGTCACCCGGCATGGTGGCCGAAAAGAGCATCGTCTGAGCTCTATTGGGCGTATTAGCTAAAATCTTTTCAACATCAGGTAAGAATCCAAGATCTAACATCTCGTCGGCTTCATCGAGTACAAGGCGTGAAACTTCTTTAAGTTTTAATTGGCCTTGTCGCGATAGATCTAGAAGGCGGCCAGGGGTTCCAACCACAATTTCTACACCGGCTTGCAAGGCTTCAATTTGGGGCTCAAATGCACGCCCTCCATAGACAGCCAGGGTTCTGATTCCACGATGAGCAGCTAACTCTTCGATATCGCGCGTAACTTGAGTACATAGTTCGCGCGTTGGAACAACGATCAATACTTGAGGCATTCCCTTATTTGCAAAATCTTCCCACTCTGAATCATTTGGTGCAATTACGCGCTCAATAACTGGAATTCCAAAGGCTAAAGTTTTTCCAGTTCCGGTTTTTGCTTGACCAATTACATCTCCATCACTGAGAGCAATCGGAAGCACCATCTCTTGAATGGCAAAGGGGGCAATGAACCCATGTGCGTGAAGAGCTTCAATCGTTTCGGGACGAAGTGGAAGATCAGCGAAAGTATTTGCCACCTTATGCAGCGCCGAAACCGACGCGACGAGATGCGGCTTCGCCGACCTCGACGTAGCCGATTTTGTCTGCAGGAACAATTATTTCGTGTCCGCGAGCATCGGTTAATGTCAGTGGCTTACCGGATGCAAGTGCATCGGCCACTGCAGTCTTAATGTCGGTAGCAGTCTGGGTGCTCTCAAAAACCAAATCAGAGGCAACTCGCGTAACAGCGATCCGGACCTCTGACTTTACAGTCGAGTCGATTTTCTTTGTACTCATGTTCTAATCCTATCGGCCTTTAATTGCGTGGGAAACCAGAAATACCTCTCCACATGAGGTTATTGACGAGTTCTACTGCTTGCTCGCGAGTTAACGTGCTATCTCGGTCCAGCCAATGACGTGCGGTGACTTGTGCATACCCAATCATTCCAACACCAAGGAGCATCGAAGCCTCTTTTGGAAGACCAGTATCAATAGAAATAACCGCACTTGCTGCAGCTGCACAGTCATAAGTCATTCGATTCAGACGCTCTCGTACTGATGGTTCAACACTCATATCGCTTTCAAAGAGTAATCTAAAAGCTTCACCCTCTTTTTCAATAAAAGTAAAATATGCATCTACGGTTGCATGAACACGATTTGCATTATCGGGTGTAGATGCAATTGCTTTTTGGATTTCAAAAACTAGCGAATCAATATGTAAATCTAAAACTGCTAAGTAGAGCTCTAGTTTTGAAGGAAAATGTTGATAAAGAACCGGCTTACTTACATTTGCACGATCAGCGATTTCATCCATCGCGGCTGAGTGATATCCAGCAACAGTAAAGACCTCTAAAGCAGCCGATAGAAGCAAGGCTCGGCGCTCGTCACGAGGTAGTCGAGCCTTATTAGAAGTGTCTGCAGTAGTCATTAGGGGAATCGTACGGCAGAATCACTCATCTATGGAAATTCCGCCACTTATTGAACAAGGCAGCACGCTTAGCGCTGAAGAAGCACGCCGCTATAGCCGGCACTTAGCGCTGCCAGATATTTCAACAATAGGTCAAGAACGCTTGAAGAAATCAAAAGTCTTATGTGTTGGTGCAGGCGGCTTAGGTTCACCCGTTTTGATGTATTTAGCTGCTGCAGGTATTGGGACTCTTGGCATTGTTGATTTTGATGTTGTAGATGAAAGTAATCTCCAGCGGCAGATTCTTCATGGAGAGAGCGATATTGGTAAGAGTAAAGCTGCGAGTGCGCGTGCAACTATTCTTGAGATTAATTCACATGTAAATGTTGTCGTTCATGATGTTGAGTTGAGCAACCGCAACGCATTAGAAATTCTGGGGCAGTACGATTTAATTATCGATGGTACGGATAATTTTGCAACAAGATATTTAATTAATGACTCTGCAGTGCTTTTAGGTAAACCATATGTATGGGGTTCGATTTATCGTTTCGATGGCCAAGCCACAGTTTTTTGGGCCGAACATGGCCCTTGTTATAGATGTCTACACCCACAGCCCGCTGTAGATGTCGCAAGCTGCGCAGAGGCCGGAGTTCTTGGCGTATTGTGCGCAACGATTGGTGCGATCCAAGCAACTGAAGCGATAAAGATTATTACGGGAGCTGGAACTGCGCTCATTGGCAATCTCATGATGTACAACGCTTTGGATATGAGTTTCGAGAAGATTGAAATCAAAAAGGATCCTTTGTGTGACTTATGTAGTCAGAATGCAAGCCAACACCAATTGCTAGACGACTATGAAGCGTTCTGTACCAGTCCATCTAGTGATGAGATTTCAGTTTTTGAGCTAAAAGAGCGGATGCAGCAGGGTAAGGATTTCTTACTGGTAGACGTTCGAGAAGCTCATGAGTTTGAATTAGTCCGAATCCCTGGTTCTATTTTGATTCCAATGTCAAAATTTTTTGATGGAAGCGCAATCGCATCCTTACCGATGAAAAAAGAGATTATTCTGTACTGTAAAGTTGGAATACGTTCGGCAACGGCGTTAAATATTCTTAAGTCAGCGGGTCACAACAGAGCAAGTCACGTCAGTGGTGGAGTTCTAGCGTGGGTTGAAAACATCGAACCAGAACTAAAGGTGTACTAATGCAGAGCTCATATGCGGGATATCGAATACTTCTTGTACATGCACATCCCGATGATGAAACAATTAACAACGGGGCAACGATGGCCCTGTATGCCGATCGTGGAGCACAAGTCACATTAGTATCATGCACTCGCGGAGAAGAGGGAGAAATTCTCGTTCCTCATTTGTCACATTTATCGAGTGCTCAGGATGATTTACTAGGTGCTCACCGCGTAATCGAACTTGAAGAAGCCATGAAAGCACTCGGAGTAAGCGATCATCGGTTCTTAGCGAATTACAGAGATAGCGGCATGATGGGCACGCCACACAATGATCGGTCGGATGTTTTCTGGCAGGTCGACATAGATGTCGCGGCAGACCAACTCGTACAAATAATTGAAGAAGTGAAACCTCATATTTTAATTACCTATGATGAAATTGGTGGTTATGGGCATCCAGACCACATTCAAGCCCACCGTGTAGCAATGCGGGCAAGTGAACGCGCAACATGGCAGATTCAGAAAATCTATTGGAACACGATGCCCAAGTCAGTTATTGCTGCAGGTATGGCAGCTATGAAGGAGCTTGGCTCTGATTTCTTCGGAACTGACAATATCGATGAGGTTCCATTTGCAAAAGACGATTCACTCGTTACAACTTTGATTGATGGAAATGATTATGTTGACAATAAAATGTTAGCGATGAAGGCCCATGAAACTCAGATTGCTTTAGATGGCCCATTTTTTGCACTCTCAAATAATTTAGGTCTTCAAGTATGGGGACATGAGTACTACACGCTGGTTAAAGGTGAGAAGAGTGCACCATTTGATGATCAAGGGCGGGAAAGCGATTTAACTTCAGGAATCATTGTGTAAATGAGATACATATATTCACTCATTGTTGGCGCTGCACTGGGGCTTGGCTCTGTTTTTATACATTCATCATTTGCACCTTTTGGATTAGCACTGAGTTTGATTGCAACAGTCACAGGAATTTGGAGCATTGGGCGTAAATGGGGAGGCAGAACGTATAGAACGGTTGCTGCACTCGCATGGTTGTTTGTCATAGTGCGTGCAGGATTTCCCGGAACAGGTCAGGAGTTCTTAATTGAGGGAACACCTATAGGAATCTCATTCTTAAACTTAGGCGCTCTATGCCTTCTACCGGCAGTCCTTCTTCCAGCGTAAATTACTGCCGCTTACGATTGAGCAATAACTTCGCGCCAGATAAAAATCTCACTGTGTGAGAACTCAAGTAACTCACCATGCCGGTTTCGTAAGGAAGTTGTGCTCTCAAGAACCCCCACAATGTCGCGAAATCCACCGCCTTCATCATGCAAGCGAATAGTCACACGCCTACCAATCAGGGCTTGGAACTGGCTAGCAAGATCCTGCGACATGGCTCAACGATAAACCGTTGCTCCAATATCGCGCGCAATGGCGCAATGCGATTAGAATCATCCCATTCCAATCAGTGTGGAGGCACCTCGTGACGTACATAATTGCAGAGCCATGTATCGATGTTAAAGACAAGTCATGCATCGCTGAGTGTCCCGTGGACTGTATCTACGAAGGCGGGCGAATGTTATACATCCAGCCTGATGAGTGCGTCGACTGTGGTGCATGTGAACCAGTATGTCCAGTAGAAGCTATTTACTACGAGGATGATGTTCCACCACAATGGGTTGAGTTCGGCAAAGTAAACAGTGAGTTTTTTGTTGAAATCGGTTCGCCGGGAGGAGCTGCCAAAATGGGTCCATCCGCAACTGACCACACATTAATCAGCACAATGCCTCCAAAGAGCGAGTAATACTCCTTGCGCTCGCCGCTCCCTGATTTCCCATGGGATGCTTTAGCCCCATTTGGCGTTATTGCGCGCTCGCATCCAGATGGAATTATTGATTTATCTCAAGGTACACCGGTTGATCCAACTCCTGATTTTATTCAAGCAGCTTTGAGAGATGCATCAAATTCACCAAGTTATCCCTTAACTGCAGGTACGCCAGAACTACGTGCAGCAATTTCGTTATGGGCACGTGAGCGACTTGGCGCTACCGGAGACTTTGATGTGTTGCCTGTTATCGGTTCAAAAGAACTCGTTGCTTGGCTCCCAACTATTCTAGAAGCCAAGAAAGTTTTGATTCCAGAGATTGCTTACCCCACTTATCACGTAGGGGCTTTAATAGGGCAGGCAGAATCAATTCCAGTTGATATCGATCCATCAGCTTGGCCTACAGCAGATTTTGCTTGGTTAAATTCACCATCAAATCCAACAGGTCGAGTACATAGTGTTGATGAAGTTAAAGCATGTGTGAATTGGTCACGAAATTCTGGTGCCACGCTTGTTTCTGATGAATGCTATTTAGAGTTTGATCATACTGCGCAATCAATATCGGTTTTGTCGCAAACCAGTGGCGATAACACCAACATATTGGCTGTTCATTCACTTTCAAAGCGCTCCTCAATGGCGGGTTATCGAGCTGCATTTATGATTGGTGATTCAAAATTAATTGCACGAATCCGTGAGTTTAGAAAACACGCAGGAATGATTGTTCCCCTTCCGGTTCAAAAGGCAATGACGGTCGCACTCGCCGATGATGAGCATGTAGCTCTTCAACGTGCGCGCTATAACGCACGACGAGAGCTATTACGCCCGGCACTCGAGGCGGTTGGTTTTAGAGTTGAATTTAGTAACTCCGGACTTTATATTTGGTGTACTCGCGATGAAGATGCTTGGACAAGTGTTGAGTGGTTAGCTCACAAAGGAATTCTGGCAACACCAGGAAGTTTTTATGGTGAAAAAGGTGCGCGCCACATTCGAATTGCTTTAACTGCAACTGATAACCATATAAAAGACGCAGTTTCACGCTTAAAGGCTTAAGAATGGCCGTTGGAATCCTTTTGGTCGGTGGCTTTGGTACTCGCCTTTTGCCACTTACGAAAAACACACCAAAACCCATGCTTACCATCGCTGGATTACCAGTTACAGAGCACCAACTCGCTATGGCACGCAATGCTGGAATTACAACTGTTGTACTTGCAACTTCTTATCTCTCAGAGCTTTTTATTCCATATTTTGGTGATGGCGCACAATGGGGGATGAAACTTTTATACGCAGTTGAAAAAGAACCTCTCGGCACAGGTGGAGCTATCGCCAATGCAGCTGAATTACTTGATGCAGATGAGCCAGTCGTAGTTTTTAATGGTGATGTTTTGAGCTCTCATAATTTAAGCCTACAAATTCGTCAACATCAAGAAAATAATGCAGATGTAACCCTGCATTTAACTTCAGTTGAAGACGCACGATCATACGGCTGCGTTCCAACAGACTCAGATGGTCGAGTCGTTGCATTCTTAGAAAAAATGGAAAGCCCTGTTACAAATACAATAAATGCCGGATGTTATGTATTTAATCCACAAGTTATTTCAAAAATTTCACGCAATACAGTTATTAGTGTTGAGCGAGAAATCTTTCCTGAATTGATTTCAAACAAGGCCAGATTATTTGGGTTTGTCGATAACTCCTATTGGTTAGATATTGGTACACCGAAAGCTTTGCTAAAAGGTTCTAGCGATCTCGTAAGTGGCGTCGCAGATTCCAGCGCACTAGCAATGGCCGATGTGGTACTTCATACGAATCAAAAACTAATCATGAGTCGGGCAGTCGTTGATGAATCCGCTGTGATCGATCTGGGTTCGAGCATTGGGGCTGGCGCCGTTGTTGGAGCCAGGGCACACATCTCGGGTTCAATCATTGAAAGCGGGGCACGAATTGGCGCTGACTCTATTGTCAGAGATTCATTTGTTACTTCTGGTTCAGAAATTGCCGAAAACTCAACAATTCTGGCCTCATTCGTCACAAAGGATGAGATTCTTCCCATCCCTGCCTGATTTTTCTTATTTAATACCCGTGAATGCCCAGATTTAACTTGACATATTGGACTTACACGCGTGTAATTCACTCTTAAGTAAGTCTTTTCCATGAGGGACGAGACACAAAGCTACTAAGGAGAATCGGTATGCCGATCCGACCTGAAGCCACGAACTCCCCGTCCCCCACGACTGGCCCTAAAATTACCCTAGCTAATGGAGAGAATGTTGAACTCTCTTGGCAGGAGCGCTCCTTATGCGCTCAAACCGACCCAGAAGCATTTTTCCCAGAAAAAGGTGGATCAACTCGCGAAGCAAAGCGTGTCTGCCTTTCATGCGAAGTGCGATCAGAGTGTTTGGAATATGCACTTGCACACGACGAACGTTTTGGAATCTGGGGCGGACTATCAGAGCGCGAACGTCGTCGCCTCAAACGTCGCACTGCCTAATACTGCAACTTAAAGCGGGTTAGAACTATGGCTGCACAAGCGGCATTAGATGCTTATCGCGTAACTGCGATTATCGTTACACATGATGGTGAATTGTGGTTGCCCGCAACTGTTGCAGCGTTAACTTCACAATCACGTCCAATAGATCATCTGATGGCAGTTGATACTGCATCCACCGATGCATCTATGCGACTTTTGAAATCTGCGCGAATTCCAATTATTCAAGCTGAACGTGATTGTGGATTTGGCGAAGCAGTGACGTTAGCGGTTGATTCGATGAAGCATCACACTGATGAAAAGAGTGAGTGGATTTGGCTCATACACGATGACTGCGCACCTGCGTCGACCGCTTTGGAATATTTACTCGAAGCAATTCATGATCGCCCACAAGTGGCAATGGTTGGCCCAAAACTTTTAGGGTGGCATGACCGTACACATCTACTTGAAGCTGGAATAAGTATTGCCGGCAATGGTGCGCGTTGGACAGGTTTAGAGCCACTGGAATATGACCAAGGACAGCACGATGGAATTCACGAAGTGCTTGCAGTGAGCACTGCCGGTGCATTGATTCGCCGTGATATTTTTGAAGAAATCGGTGGATTTGATATCAACCTTTCACTATTTCGTGATGATGTTGATTTTGGTTGGCGGGCTAGAGTTGCAGGCCACTCAGTTCTTGTCACCACAAAAGCAATTGCTTTTCATGCACAAGCATCGGCTACCGAAAGACGTGTCGTGGATGTGGCCGGAGCATTCTTGCATCGTCCCTTATTGCTGGATCGCCGCAATGCTGCATATGTTTTACTCGCAAACTCTTCATGGTGGATGATTCCTTGGCTTGCAATTCAGCTATTAGGTTCGGCTTTAGCACGTTCTATAGGCTATTTAGTAGCAAAACTGCCAGGTTATGCCAGCGATGAACTGCTCGCTGTAGCATCTTTGATAATTCGGCCAAGTCTAATTTTCAAGGCTCGCAGGGCAAGAAAAGCAAAACGTTTTGTCTCGGCTCGCATTATCTCCGCCTTTATTCCACCGCGATGGTCCCAACTTCGGTTAGGAACTTCTCGCTTGGTAGAGAAAGTTCGAGTTTTCTTGCTACCAAGTAGTGACGAAGCCGCAAAATCAAGTGTGGATTCGAATGAAGATGAAGATTTATTGGTTCCTACAAAAACTCACCACTGGTTTGGAGTTTTTCGCAAACCTGAAGTTCTAGGTTTTGTGGTGTTGGCAGTATTCACACTGCTTGCGTCGCGCAATAGATTGGGATCATTAATTGGAGGAGCATTACCTGCTTCTCCAAGTGGTGCGCGAGATTTATGGCGGGCATACTTTGAGTCTTGGCATCAAGTGGGAATGGGAAGCTCTAACGCATCACCACCTTGGATTGCTCTCTTAGCAATTGGTGCAACGATATTTCTTGGCAAAGCGGGCTTACTAGTAACTACTCTTTTCCTCTGTGCACCGCTTTTGATGATGTGGTCAATCTTTTCACTTTTTAAGCGCTTCACAACTAATAACTGGATAAGTATTCCAGCAAGTTTTCTTTATGCAATTTCCCCGGTGGCTGTAGCAGCAATTAATTCAGGACGCTTAGGAACGGTAGCAGTGCTCATCATTGCGCCCCAGATTCCGCTTCTGCTCTGGCAATGGAAGTTAATTGAGGTTTACAAGTGGCGACGAATTTTTGGAGGTTCAATCCTCTTTGCAGTTCTTTACTCTTTCACCTTAGTTACTTTTATTATTGCCGTATCGGCAGCTGCTTCGGCAGTACTAATTGATTATTTGAATTTTAGGACCACCGCTAACAAGTCACTTTTCTTAGATCGCCTTTACAAACGCTTAACTCTAGTTTTTCTGCCTTTGCTTTTAACTGCTCCCTATTCTTTCGAAGCTTTTATCTACCCTTCTCGTTTGCTCACAGAGCCTGGAATCAGCACAGCTGGCGGTAATACCAGTCTGGCTCTTTTAGCTAATCCTGGCGGAGAAGGTGCAATGCCGTGGTGGATCATCAGCCCAGTACTTCTCATACTTATAGTTTCACTCTTTTCATCGAGCTCTGCCCGAATAATTGCGTACTACGGGGTTGCTTTTCTATCAGCCGCCGTATTTTTCTCTTCATTTACAATTTCTTCCCATGGAAACTCGGCTAGTTCGAGTGTATGGGTTGGAAGTTTTCTGGTTGGAGCAACTATCTGTGCTGCAACTACAGGTGTAGTAATTCTTGATCGACTACGCACTGTTCTTATTTCAAGCAATATTAATTTCAGGCATATTTTTGCTGCACTTTTATTGCTATCAACTGCGGTGTATTCAATTTTGACTTTGAGTTGGTCAATAAGTGCTGGTGCAAACTCTCCGGTGCGAAGTAATAGCCCAACAGTAATGCCAGCATTCTTAAGTGCTGAAAATGAAACAAAGATTTTAGTACTGCGCGCGGTCGGCAGCGAAGGTTCGAAATCAGTTCAGTATTACATTTCACGGGGAGCCGATATTGAACTTGGCGAACCAGATGTTGCCCCTCGTCAGATTCCAGCCTTAGTTGATGCAGCACAATCACTTCTCGATGGAACTGGAATCACGAGTAGCAAAGTATTGGCGCAATATGGAATCAAATATGTTTTTGTGAAGACACCATTTGACCAAAATGTTATTCAGACGATCGATGGCCTTGGCGGTTTTGCAAGAGCATCAGCGACTTCTGCTGGGGTCGTTTGGAAAGTTAGCGGCGTTATTGGTCGACTCGTGTTTACGGCACCAGATGGGTCTCAACAAATTTTGGATGCTGGCGACGTTGGAGCACGTACCACTGTTCCCTCGCAGGGCACTGTCACAGTCACTGAAGCCTACGATCGTTCGTGGCAGATTTTGCAGAATGGCTACCGTCTCATACGTTCAGAAAATGAACTTGGACTACCAGTTTTTTCTGCCACTGAAGCTGGGGAGATTTCATTAATTCACGACGGAACAATTCGTCGAGCATGGTTATCTTTCGCAGTAATTATCTGGGTCGTTGTCATTATTCTTGCACTTCCCGCAGGCCGTCGTAAACGTGAGATCTCCGAAAAGGAGTTAGCATGAAATACAAAAACCCGCTTATCAGTATAGGAATTTTGGCTTTATCTTTAATTGTTTCAACAACTCTCAGCGCTTCGGTAACAACGAAGGGCTACTCCGAAACATATCCAGCAGTGGTATGTCCACCAACCTTGCCAGGGCTTTCATCTGCAATCTCACTCTCGTCGAAGAAAACCAGATATCAACGTTTATCAAATAGAAGTAGCGATACCGTAGCCTTCAAAGTTTTACGCTACTCAGTAATCAAAGATCCATTAGTTATTAATTCTGACGGCACTACACCAGTTAATTGGCAGAGTCGTTCAGGAAGTTGGGCAGGTGGGGTAATTTGTGCAGGGCCGGCGACTTCACAGTGGTTTGTGGGTGGACGCTCGGATATAAAGTCTCGTGGACGTTTAATCGTGGTCAATAGTGGTTTGAGTAACGCAATTGTGGATATTCAAGCATTTTCAGAAAATGGCAAGCAGCCAATCAAATCCCTTAATATAAAGTCTAAGAATTATTTAGTTCTCTCACTTGATACTTTAGCAACCGGAGATAGAAATTTAGTAGTTCATATAGCTCCACGCTCTGGGCGGATAAATGCATTTATGATTGACGAGCAAGGCTCTGGTTTAAAAGCTCTTGGGGGTGACTTAGTCAATCACACAATCAATGCAAGTAAAATTGTGATGATTCCAGCGATTCCAAACCAGGTAATCAAAGGCAAAAATAAATCTGTGAGCGCTCACACATTACGAATCATGACTACATCTGAAAGTGGGGCCAGGTTCACCGCTGAAGTTCTCTCCTCAGATGGTCGTTTTGTGCCAATCGGTTTCAGCTCACGCGCACTGATAGCGGGTAAAGTTTCTGAACTCTCGATAGCTCCAAAAATCTCTACAAGTGCCTTTGCGCTTCGAATCACAAGTGACCAGCCCATCGTTGCCTCAGTTTCCTCAACTGTTAGCGTCAAGTCACATAAAGATTTTGTCTGGAGCACCCCGGTTCAGGCTCTAGGACCGATGAAGATTGCGATTACAGGTCTAGCGCCGCTGGTCGTTTTTGCTGGTGACTCAATTGCGGTAAAGATTGAAGTCACATTAATAAATGGAAAGACCATTCATTCAACTATCAAGGGAAGTGATATTGCCACCTGGCGTGCGCCACAGTTAGCTCGGTCACTTGCAATTGTGCAGGCCAGCAAAGATAGTTTTGCAAGTGCTTTAGTAGTATCGGATAACGGTTATGGATATTTCCCTATCACTCCAGGAAGTACGCTGACCAAAGTTGAGATTCCACATTCAAACATTCGTGTGCTAAATCCCTGAGAATCCCCGAAAAAACCCATCCCGCCCACTAATCTTCTTTGTATGAGCTCCCAGGCAAAGTTAGGACGTGGCTGTTCCAGAGTTGGCTGCCGATCTAACGCAACTATGACGTTGACGTATATTTATGCAGAGTCAACTGCCGTAGTTGGACCATTAGCAACATTTAGTGAGCCACATGCCTATGACCTGTGTGTAATGCATGGAGAGCGACTAAAAGTTCCACATGGCTGGAGTGTTATAAAACAAGAATTGTCCTCTGAAACTCGCGGACCATCTGAGGATGATTTAATGGCAATTGCAGATGCGGTTCGCGAAGTTGCATTGCCAGAGAAAATAGACGATGGGACATCAGTTAATGAGACACCACAGTCACAGATCGGTCGTCGCGGCCATCTTCGTGCCGTTCCTTCTTAGGATCACGCATGAATTCAATTCCACAAATTTTTAAGGCCTACGATATTCGGGGTCTTGTTGAAACTGAAATTACTCCAGATTTTACTTTTGCAACCGGTCTTGCTTTTGCACGATTCTTACAACAAGTGCGCGAACCCGGCACTGTTGTCATTGGTCAAGATATGCGGCCTTCATCACCTGCACTTGCTGATGCATTTTCCGCAGGCGTCACATCTCAAGGTATGGATGTTATAAGAATGGGTCTTGCATCGACAGACATGTTGTATTTTGCAGCAGGTAAATTAGGACTACCAGGTGCAATGTTTACAGCTAGCCACAATCCTGCTGCCTACAATGGAATCAAACTATGTTTGAGTGGGGCACGTCCGATAGGTAAAGAATCTGGCCTATTAACAATTGAAAACTTTGTTCGTACTGGTTCGCCATTAGAAATCCGCTCAGTTGGGGTTGAAAGTGATCGCGATATGCTCGAAGAGTACGTAGATCACTTGTTATCTTTAGTCGACCTCACAAATATTCGTCCACTCACCATAGTTGTAGATGCAGGTAATGGCATGGCAGGCCACACTGCTCCAGCTATTTTTGCTCGGCTTAACTGCACAATGATTCCGATGTATTTTGAACTAGATGGCAGCTTTCCAAACCATGAAGCTAATCCAATAGAACCGGCTAACTTAGTTGATCTGCAGCGTGCAGTTAAGAAAAACAAGGCCGACCTCGGCTTAGCCTTTGATGGGGATGCAGATCGTTGCTTTTTGATAGATGAAAACGGCACAGCAGTTAATCCCTCTGACTTAACTTCATTAATCGCACACCGTGAATTAGTTAAGAATCCAGGGTCAACAATTATTTATAATTTAATTTCTTCGAGAGCTGTGTTAGAGACAATTGAAGAAAATGGCGGAATCGGACTGCGGAGTCGTGTTGGACACTCGTATATTAAAAAGATGATGGCCGAGAGTGGGGCTATTTTTGGTGGTGAGCATTCGGGACATTTCTACTTTGATGACTTTTGGCGTGCAGACTCAGGAGCACTCGCGGCATTGCATGCAATTGCAGCTTTAGGAATGAGCAACCTGTCGATGTCAGAAATTCTTAAGCCATATCAACGGTATGTACTCAGTGGAGAGATCAACTCCACAGTCCACGATGCTGATGCAGTTATATCTTTTATTGAAAAAACATTCTTAACTAAACCTGGCGTGACTGTAGATCATTTGGATGGTTTAACAATCAATGGGGATAGCTGGTGGTTCAATCTTCGACCCTCCAATACTGAGCCCCTGCTGCGTCTGAATGTTGAAGCCAAGACCCAGGCGGAAATGGCGGCTTTACGTGATGAAGTTCTGGGGCTAATTCGGGGCTAGAAAGCGCCTCCAAGTCTGCACTTTGGCACCACGGGCAGTAACCTAGGCACCTATAAGATTTCAGCCAAAGGAGCTTTTCGTGAACGTACCAATTACAGCAACTCTTCCACGCCATGACATCGCAGATGCATCACTTGCATCCCAAGGTCGTAAGCGCATTGAGTGGGCAGAGCGCAATATGCCTGTTCTTGCTCAGATTCGCGAACGCTTCGAAAAATCTCAACCATTTGCTGGAGTACGAATTGCTGCTTGCATGCACGTGACAACTGAGACCGCTAACCTCATGCGAGTTCTAAAAGCTGGCGGCGCAGAAATTGCACTATGTGCATCAAATCCTCTTTCGACTCAAGACGATACTGCCGCCGCCCTTGTTCACGAGTATGGAATTAGCGTATTTGCGCGCAATGCAGTCGATCGCGATGGGTATTACGTACACATTAACGCCGCACTTGATATCGAACCACACCAAGTATTTGACGATGGCTGCGATTTAGTTAATACATTACATACAACTCGTAAAGAATTGATTCCAAACATTGCTGGTGGATGCGAAGAGACAACTACGGGCGTTATTCGCCTGAACCAAATGGCCAAAGATGGCGCGCTGCAATTTCCAATGATTGCTGTGAACGACACTGACACGAAGCATATGTTTGATAATCGCTATGGAACTGGGCAATCAACCCTTGATGCAGTTTTTCGCTCAACTAACTTCTTATTAGCCGGCAGAATTCTTGTCGTAGCTGGATTTGGTTATTGCGGAAAAGGTGTAGCAGAGCGCGCAAAGGGAATGGGCGCAGATGTGATTGTTACTGAGATAGACCCAACTAAGGCACTTGATGCAATGATGCAAGGCTTCCGAGTAATGCCAATGCTTGATGCTGCAAAGATCGGTGATGTTTTCATTACTGTTACTGGTAATCGTGATGTTCTACGAGATGAGCACTTTGCAGTTATGAAGGATGGCGCAATTATGGCCAACTCAGGACACTTTGATATTGAAATCGATGTTGCCTGGTTAGAGCAGAATGCCAAGAGTAAGAATGTAAAAATGCGTCATCAAACCGATGAGTATGTCCTTGCAGATGGCCGCCGATTACTTCTTTTGGCTGAAGGCCGACTAGTCAATCTTGGTGCTGCGGAAGGTCATCCAGCATCAGTGATGGATATGTCATTCTCAGATCAAGCACTCACTGCAGAGTACTTAGTTAAAGAAGCTAAGAATCTCAAGCCTGGAGTCCATAATGTTCCGACCTATATCGACAAGGAAGTTGCAAGTCTTAAATTGATCAGCATGGGCGGACATATCGATGTACTCACTCCTGCGCAGGATATGTACTTGAACTCTTGGGAGCATGGTAGCTAATGACCTTGGTTATGGTCGTCGATGATGATCAAGACCTCAGTGAGATGCTCGGCATTGTTTTAACTGGAGCTGGAATTGATGTTGACCTTGTAAGTCGTGGAGATGAAGTTCTTGAAGTATTTAGAAATAACCCACCAGACTTAGTACTTCTAGATGTCATGCTGCCAGGCTTAGATGGGATTGAAGTGTGTAAATTGATTCGCGCTGAATCAATGGTTCCAATAATTATGTTGAGCGCAAAGGGTGATACCCACGATGTTGTAAAGGGTTTAGAAGCCGGTGCCGATGATTACATGGTTAAACCTTTTAAGCATCCATCTGAACTTGTTGCCAGAATTCGGACTCGTTTGCGACGAACGAATGCAGATATTTCTGGTCTGCTCACTATTGGTGATTTAGCAATTGATGTTCAAGCTCATCAAGTTCTACGTGCTGGCAAACAGATCTTTCTTACTCGTTTAGAGTTTGATTTATTAGTGGCTTTAGCGAAAGAACCCGGTCGAGTATTTTCACGTGATGCGCTTCTGAGTGAGGTCTGGGGATACCGACATTCAACTGATACTCGATTAGTAAACGTGCACGTACAAAGATTACGTTCCAAGATTGAACACGATGCTGAGCGTCCAGAGATCGTGGTGACAGTGCGCGGTGTTGGATACAAAGCTGGAGTAATGGGCGGTTCCTAAAGATGAACCGGGTGATTGCTGTAGTTAGGAATTCACTTGCCTTTAAGGTTATTGTTTCCACACTCGTTCTGTCCCTTGCCGTCATCTACATTGCAGGCTCAGCACTGAATTCACAGTTATCTAGCGGCATTAAACAGGTAAATATTGATTCTGCCCTTATCGAGGCTCGTTCGACCATATTTAGCGCACAGTACCGCTTTGTCATTGCTCAAAATCAAAGTGATGTTGCAATCAAGAAAGTTGTGGATGATGTCATCAGCTCAGCCACGACGCTAACCTCAAATGAGAATGCACGTGAAGTTATTCTTCTTCGAAGTCCAGGCAATACTTATAAAGCGGATTATGAACTTTCCTCTAACTCAGTTGACTTGCGTTCAATCCCAGAGAACTTACGTAAAACTGTTCGTAAAAGTGAAAAGCTGGAGTGGAGCTATATACGCGTTAATTACATCGGTGGGGAAAACATACCGGGGCTAGCAATTGGACAAAAAGTCTTTATCCCAAGAGCCGGTGAATATGAAATGTATATGCTTTTTTCTTTAACAAACCAAAATGCCACTCTTGTCCTAATTCAAAACTACCTATTTCTAACAGGTCTATTCTTAGTCCTATTGATTGTTTTAATTACTTGGCTCGTAGTCCGACAAGTTGTCAGGCCAGTGCGAGAAGCTGCCAGAATTGCAACTGAATTTACTGCTGGTGATTTTAGGCAAAGAATGAATGTTCGTTCACAAGATGAAATATCTACTTTAGGTAATGCATTTAATGAAATGGCAGAATCTCTTGAGAAGCAAATTGCCCGCCTTGAAAACTTATCACGAGTGCAGCAGCGCTTTGTTTCAGATGTTTCACATGAGCTTCGTACGCCACTAACCACTTTAAGAATGGCTTCAGAAGTAATTAATTCTTTTGGGGAAAGTTTCGATCCCATTTTGGCTAGAAGTAGTGAACTTATGGTTGCTCAACTGGATCGTTTTGAGCGCTTATTGGAAGACTTGCTTGAAATTAGCCGTTTTGATGCCGAAGTTGCGGTGCTAGACCCAGTTGAGTTTGACATTGTTACAGTGGTAAATCGCTGCGCTGAAGACCTCGATTGGGTTGCGAAAAGACACACAACAGATTTACGTATTTATAGTATTCAAGAAAGTGTTACTGTGTCGGCAGATATTCGCCGTGTAGAGCGCATTATGCGTAATTTACTGACAAATGCAATTGATCATGCGGAAGAAAAACCAATTACCATCACAATTGTGGCTAGTGAAGATGATGTTGCCATTGGCGTACGCGATTTCGGTATTGGACTGGATGAGAGTGCGCTTCCACGGGTCTTCGATCGCTTTTGGCGTGCCGATCCTTCACGAGCCCGCACTAGAGGTGGAACAGGTTTAGGACTTTCTATTGCATTAGAAGATGCTCGACTTCACAATGGCGAACTAGAAGCATGGGGCCGCCCAGGCAAAGGTGCACACTTTGTTTTAACTCTACCTCGTAATATTGGTAATGGAATTAATTCTCGATTAATTAAACTTGTACCCGATGATTTTCATGGATAGTTTCCACAAGCTTGTGTAGTAAGAATGCATTTAGGCATATCGTATCTAAATGCGTTTCCTACATGAATTAAGTCAGCTCGTCTTTCCTACTCGCTGTTTTGGTTGTAACGCGATTGGTTTAACAATTTGCTCTACTTGTCGCAGGGAGTGGCATCCACACTATTATCTGACATACGTATCTTCGATTAAAGTTCATTCGGCGATTATTTATTCACCTACCGCTAGCAAAATTCTTTTAGCAGCCAAAGAAAGTGGAATTAGAGGTGCGGATATTTTGATTGTGGAGTCAATTATTCACGTTCTATCACAAGCAGATTTTTCTGACGTAGATGTTGCATTAGTTCCGATACCATCCTCGTCTTTATCCAAACGGCGTCGGGGACGGGCATTCATCATTGATATTGTGGATCAGATTGGTCAACAAACCTCGCTGCCCGTAATTAATGCCCTCGAATTAGCCCGACCTGTTAAGGATCAATCGGGCCTGCATAGTGCCGAGCGGGCAAAAAATATGAATGGGGCGATGCGCTTGCGTGCTGGTGTGATTCCAAGGGCCGACCTTGTCTTAATCGATGATGTCGTTACTACGGGGGCGACCCTGCGTGAGGCTGCCAGAGCCCTCACAGCAGCGGGATGTCACGTAGTTGGCTCAGTTACCGCTTGCGTGGCCCAACCTCTACGATAGGAGGCGCAACCTCGATGCTTCTTGAAAGGTTTTAGGCCATGTCAGCGTTTTTAGACAAGATCATGCGTGCCGGTGAAGGACGACTCCTTCGCGAGCTCAGCAAGGTCGTTGATGCTGTTAATGCCCAAGAAGCCCGAGTAAGTGCGCTCTCAGATGCCGAGCTACGCGATCAGACCAGTGCTTTTCAGACTCGCGCTGCCAATGGTGAGTCCCTCGACTCGATTCTGCCAGAGGCCTATGCCGTAGTCCGTGAAGCGGCTAAGCGCACACTTGGTCAACGCCACTACGACGTTCAAATTATGGGTGGTGCGGCACTGCATCGAGGAAATATTGCAGAAATGCGAACTGGTGAAGGTAAGACGTTAGTTGCAACGCTGCCATCGTATTTAAATGCTTTAGCTGGACGCGGTGTGCACGTTGTTACAACAAATGATTATTTAGCAGAGCGTGACAGTGAATGGATGGGTCGTATTCATCGATTCTTAGGTTTAAAGGTTGGCGTCATTCTCGCAAATATGACCCCAGCAGAACGACGTGAAGCTTATGCCGCCGATATTACGTATGGCACAAACAATGAATTTGGTTTCGATTATTTACGTGACAACATGGCATGGTCACTCGAAGAGTGTGTTCAGCGTGATCACTTTTTCGCAGTAGTAGATGAAGTTGACTCTATTTTAATCGATGAAGCTCGTACACCACTCATTATCAGTGGACCTGCAGATAAAGCCACAAAATGGTACGTAGAGTTTGCTAACCATGTTGGAAAATTACAGCGTGACGTTCACTATGAAGTAGATGAAAAAAAGAAGACAATAGGCATTCTCGAAGAAGGTGTAACTAAAGTCGAAGAGCTTTTGCGTATTGAGAATCTCTATGAAGCAGCAAATACGCCGATGATTGGTTATCTAAACAATGCAGTGCGCGCCAAAGAGCTATTCAAGCGCGATAAAGATTACGTTGTGATGAATGGCGAACTATTAATTGTTGATGAACACACCGGCCGCATGTTAGCTGGACGGCGTTATAGCGAAGGTTTACACCAGGCGCTAGAAGCAAAAGAGCGCATTGAAATTAAAGATGAAAACCAGACGTTAGCAACTATTACTCTGCAGAACTATTTCCGCCTCTACAGCAAGCTTTCTGGCATGACAGGAACGGCCATGACTGAGGCCTCAGAATTCCATCAGATATACAAACTTGGCGTTGTACCAATTCCAACTAACCGTGAAATGGTACGTATAGATGGCGCAGACTTGGTTTATAAGACCGAGGTCGGAAAGTTTGCTGCAGTAACTCAGGACATTGTTGAAAAGCATCGTAAGGGTCAACCAGTTTTAGTGGGTACCGTCAGTGTTGAAAAATCTGAGGAGCTTTCAGCGTTCTTAAGAAAATCAGGCGTTGCCCATGAAGTTTTGAATGCAAAGCATCACGAACGTGAAGCTGCAATCATTGCCCGCGCAGGCGTAAAGGGAGCAGTAACCGTTGCAACAAATATGGCAGGTCGCGGAACTGACATCATGTTGGGTGGCAACCCAGAGTTCATGGCTGACTTTGAACTTCAACGTCGCGGCATCTCTCCAGTAGATAATGCACCGGAGTATGAAGCAGCTTGGCCTGAAGAAATTGCACGTCAAAAAGCGGCAGTTGCCAAGGGACACGAAGAAGTTGTAGCTCTCGGTGGGTTATATGTTCTTGGAACCGAGCGTCATGAGTCTCGCCGTATTGATAATCAGCTGCGTGGTCGATCAGGTCGACAAGGCGATCCAGGTGAGTCTCGCTTCTATCTTTCTTTACAAGATGAATTGATGCGTCGATTTAACTCTGGAATGGTTGAGCGCTTCCTCACTGCAGCGGGAATTCCAGAGGATGCACCTATCGAATCAAAGATGGTCAGCAATGCAATTCGCTCTGCTCAGACCCAAGTTGAAGCCCAGAACTTTGAAATGCGTAAAAACGTATTGAAGTATGACGATGTAATGAATAGGCAGCGTCAAGTTGTCTATGGTGAACGTCGAATGGTTCTAGAGGGCGAAGATATTAAGGACCAAGTTGCAGTCTTTGTTAGCGAAACTTTAGAAGCATATGTTGCTGCAGCCACATCTCATGGCTATGCCGAGGAATGGGATTTCGAAACACTATGGGCTGCCATCAAGACTATTTATCCGATCTCATTTAGCGTAAAAGAGTTAATTGCGCAGGTCGGCACGATTAGTGCGGTGGATGAAGCCTATTTAACTGCTCGAATTGTTGAGGACTGTCAGAAGGCTTATGCCCGCCGCGAGGAATCATTAGGCTCAGAAGTCATGCGAGAACTTGAAAGAAAAGTTCTACTCTCTGTCTTAGATCGTAAATGGCGCGAACATCTCTATGAAATGGATTATTTACAAGAGGGTATTGGGCTACGAGCGATGGCTCAGCGTGATCCATTAGTTGAATATCAACGTGAAGGTTATGACTTATTTGCTGCAATGATGGATGGAATTAAGGAAGAGATTGCAGGATTCTTGTTTAATATCGAAGTCACTGTTGAGAGCTCTAGCAATGAGGTCAGTGGTGCTGGACTTGAAGCTAAACCATTACCAACTTCAGGTTTGCAGTACACCGCTGCCGACGAAAATGGCGTAAAGAAAACTGGCGAAGTTTCAAGAAATGCACCATGTCCATGTGGTTCTGGAAAGAAATTCAAACGTTGCCACGGTGCCGCCTAAAGCAAAGTAAGTGCAGTACAGAGCCACCGATTGTCTACGCCTTCAAATCTAAGTATGAGGCATCTCAAACGTGCTCCAAATCTGACAGTAACTGTTGTTTCACAGACTCCATCTAACGGTTCACTGATATGAATTTTTCTAATTCTTCCAACCTCTTTTTCACTACCAGATTTAGTGAGAAGTTCGGCAAATATATGGTGATGACATTGTTTGGCAAGTTGTGATGGTTGTCTACGACCTGCAAAAATCTCTAAAACATTGCGTGAAAAGTTAAGATTCCACTCACCTAAATCTGGTAAATCTCTGGCTGATGTAGGTTCTGGAGCAAAATCGGGATCAAATTCATCATTAAAGCAGCTAGGAACTAAGTAAAGTTTAGTTTTCGAATCTCGTACTATCTCTTTAGCTGGCCGAAAAATCTCCAAAATAGGATGAAGCCAGTCTTCATTTTCATCGCTGGATAAAGGTGTCAAATTAATTGAATTAAAACGTGGGTGCTCTTCAACGAATGGATTTGTAGTCATGCCAGCTAGATTTGCCTGAATTCTTCGCCTGCGCCTCGCCTGAATTATTGAGGTTATATCCACCAAAAGTATGAGTGTGGATAAAGAACTTCGACATACCAGAGCCCAACTTTAGTTAGCGCATGGTAAATAAAAAAGAAAGTTCACGCTCCAGAATCACTTTAGCAATAACACTTATCGTTGCATCCTTCCTATCGGCCTTTTTTTTAGCAAGTTTTTCAAATAAGGGAGATAACTATTGGGTAGTTGCCCATGATGTTTCAATCGGGCATCAGTTAGTCGTTGGCGATTTAGAAGTCCGGCATGTAGATCTTGGTGATAGTGCTTTGCTCTATATCCCAGCTGACGAAGATCCACTAGGAATGATTACGTCAGGTAAATTCCATAATGGCCAACTACTAAGCCGGACTGATATCACTAGCAGTGGCAGAGTCATGGCAACGAGTGCTGTTCCGATAAGCATTCGTATGTCAGATGTTGCATATGGAATCGTGCAGGGGGAGCAAGTAGATATCTATTGGGTAATAGATAGTCAAAATGGCGAGCTACCTGTTGACCCAGTAATGATCTTGGGAGGCGTCACTCTATTAAGTTTTGATGCCAAGAGTAAGAACTTTGGCACCGATGCTTCACTGACAATTGCTGTTGAAGAGACTCAGGTTCTGCACTTATTGGTGGCTACGACACATGGACGATTAGTAGTGGTGCGCTCACATGTCTAATGTAGAGCTTCCAACAGTGATTACTGCAATATCAAATCCTGAGATCGAAGGTTTCATCGCAGGGGCACTCTTTGCTCAAGGGTGGAGCGTTATATTTCGGGCGATTGATATCGACTCTTTAGAAAATTACACTCGTACAAATCTCGAAAGCACTTCTGCAGCGCTTCTTATTTATTCACCTGATCTCTCTGGTTTAACACCTGCGCGGCTCGAGTCAATTAGTCGTACCGTTAAAGCTGTAGTGGGCTTTGCTCGTGAACCACTGAAAGTAACGGGCTACGCAGATGTGCACTCAATACCCGCAACAACAACTGATTTAGTAAGCCTTGTACGAGGTTTCGTCAGAGCTCCACTGATTCGTCAAAATACACAAGTTCCACGCCAGAGTCGTCGTGCTCATGTTTTAGCGATTGGATCTGCCGGCAGTGGCACAGGTTGTACGACACTGGCATTAAATCTAGCTATGGAACTTAGTGTTCTTGAAAAATCAACGTTATTAATAGATGCCAATTTCCGTGCACCGTCAATTGCTGCACTATTGGCACTCAGAAATATGCATAGTGAAACAGGTTGGAGAACTCTGGCACCTGGACTGTGTGCTGCTGAGATTTCACAAGATCAAGCTTTATCTATTGACTCCTATATGGAGCGCGCAACAACAACTTTTGACAACATTATTATCGATTTGGGTTCTATTTCAGGGCTATCAAATCGATTAACCGATCGTCGTTGGACTTCGACTATGACCACATGGAGCTGTGACCAGGGTGATGAGATGATGATCGTTGCTCGGGCGGATTTATTAGGAATACATCGACTTGAACAAGTAGTCACACTTATGGGGATGACCTCGATTCGAAGTGGTGTTAGCTTCACATTGAATATGCGTTCCCCAGGGCGTCGAGGGGAAGAGGAAGAGGAAAAATTCCTTTCAATTACGACCCCGCTGCGGCCACGTGCGGTGCGTGTTATTAATCGTGATTTACGTGCTGCAGCTGCAGCCCAGGCTGAAAAAGCCACATTTATAGAGGTCAATGAGCGCTCTGCTTTGAGAAAATCAATTGCCAGAATAGCTAGCGAAATGAACGCATAAACTCCCTTACTATTGGCCTATGCGAACCTACCTGGCAATTAGCCATAGTGAACTCGAGAGTTTTATCTCGATACTTACTATGGAGGTAGAAACGCTCTTCGCGCCTACAAGTGATTTCCTAATTGACAATGATGACTGTGATTCTGAAGAACTAGAGTATTTACTTTCAGTGGCAGCGGGTGAAAAAGCCTTGAAACTTCGCGAATCCACGCTCGCACCTGGTTTAGTTCTGGCAATCGAGATTGATTACAATCAAGTAGATCAAGAAAGCGCTGACTCACTTACGCTTAATTCGCCGATTCGTTGGGATCAAGTCCAGTGTGCACTGCTTGCCTATGAAGACGAGGATGAATTAACCTGGTTTGCAACGCAAGAAATTGCCGATGAGTTAGCTAGTTGGAAGTGATGATGTCGCAGTTCGATTCTCTTCTCAGCGGTAGAAGCTCAGTCACACTAGATCAGGCACATCGGCTCCGTGAGTTAGTAGCTGATTGGCAACTCCTATCAGACTTGTCATTTGCCGATTTAATTTTATGGGTTCCAATCAGAAAAGATATAAAACTATGGCCTACTGGCCACGTTGCGATAGCTCATATTCGTCCAACGACAACCGCAACAGTTTTTGCAGACGATGTCATTGGTAACGAAGTAAGTTGGGGGAGTCACCCAAGTTTGGATGAAGCGCTATCAAGTGGGGAAATTGGGCGTAACTCAGCACCTGAAAAACTTGGTGACATTATGATCAAGCAAGAGACGATTCCAGTTCTCTTTGACGGCCAAGTAATTGCAGTTATTTCTCGGCATAGAAACGCTGACCTTATGCGATCTCCCAGCAGCCTGGAACTTAACTATCGAGAGATCGCACACAACTTATATCAAATGGTTTCTCAAGGTTCATTTCCCTATGCTGGAGCGGGTTCTATTTTTGAACCGTTGCCCCGCGTTGGAGATGGCTTAATCCGCTTGGATGTTAATGGTGTTATCTCCTATGCAAGCCCTAATGCACGCTCGGCTTTTAGTCGCATGGGCTGGAAAAGCGAGATTGAAAACAATAAGTTAGGCGATATTGCCGAAGCGGTTATTAAGAATTCACCCGATGCGCATGAAGAGGGAATACGTACACGTTTAAATGGCAAAGTATTGCGAAGAGTCGAGATTGATAACCAAGGCGCAACCATTGATCTACTTGTTCTTCCATTATTGCAAGGCGTAGATCGAGTGGGCGCAATTGTTTTGTTGCAAAATGTCACTGAATTGCGCAGGCGAGATCGTGAACTTGTCACAAAAGATGCAACAATCCGGGAAATTCACCACCGTGTAAAGAACAATTTGCAGACAGTCTCGGCACTTCTGAGATTACAGGCACGTCGAATTGAAGATCCGGGAGCCGCTTCAGCCCTTAACGAAGCTGTTCGTCGTATTGCATCTATCGCGTTGGTTCACGAAACTCTGTCCAGCAGTACCGAAAATTCTGTGGCATTTGATGAAGTATTAACTAGTTTAATTACACATGCCCTTGAACTCAGCCCACGAATGGGGGAGTTAAGTATCGAAAGAAAAGGCCAACTCGGTTCGTTAGAATCTCGCTTAGCGACACCGCTGTCTTTAGTTGTAACAGAGTTGATGCACAACGCATTAGAACACGGATTAGCCGAGCAAGGAACAAAATTATTAATTGACGTACAGCAATATAGCAATGAATGCGTAGTTAAGATCAGTGATGATGGCGTTGGCTTACCTGATGGATTTGACATTGCTACTTCTTCAAATTTGGGATTACAAATAGTTAGAACTTTGACAGAAAACGAATTAAAGGGAAAGCTCACCTTAATTTCTACAGATGAAGGAACTGTTGCAACGTTACGCTTTCCGTTGTAACTAAATTAGAAAGAGTTTTGTTGTTCCATTAAGCGTGCACGATTACGAGCTGCACGTCGCTTAAGTGCACGTCGCTCATCTTCTGAGAGTCCACCCCATACGCCAGCATCTTGACCGCTCTCAAGTGCCCACGCCAGGCATGGCTCTTTTACGATGCAGCGTTGGCAGACCTTCTTAGCCTCTTCAATTTGAGTCAAAGCAGGACCGGTATTTCCTACAGGGAAAAATAGCTCGGGATCTTCATCGCGGCAGGCCGATTGATGTCGCCAGTCCATGCGCATGCCTCCTTCAGCCTCTTTTAGTTGGAGGCCCATCATTACTTAACAACGTTGTTTCTGCGCGTTCGAATCGTGCGCAAGGCATCAATTCTCTCGTCTTATGCGATGTTTAACAAGGATGAACGTGAAAAGATTTCCAGATTTAGGGTGATTTAAGTCGCGTGTGCCCCCGACAGGATTCGAACCTGTGCACCCGCCTTCGGAGGGCAGTGCTCTATCCCCTGAGCTACGGGGGCTCAAAAGGTATGGATATAAGGCTATCAGCGGGTGCAGATATGTCGTGACAATGAAAGAATCACGCCTATGAGTTCAACTATGTACTGCGCTACCGGATGTTTTTGGGGTGCCGAGCGACGTTTTTGGAACATTGATGGCGTGCTTGAAACAAGCGTTGGATATATGGGCGGCACCGCAGTTCACCCAACCTATGAGCAGGTGTGTACTGGGACTACAGGTCATGCCGAAGTTGTGAAAATAGTTTTTGATGACAGCAAAGTTACTTATCAAAAGTTACTTGAAGAGTTTTGGACGATGCATGATCCAACCTCGCTTAACCGTCAAGGTGGCGACATTGGCACTCAGTATCGAAGTGCACTTTTTACAACTACTGCACAGCAACACGAAACAGCGATTCAGTCACGAAATATCTATCAAGGTGTTTTAACTGGTGAAGGCTTTGATGAGATTACGACAGAGATTCTAGCGGCCGATGGAATCCAATATTTTTTCGCTGAGGAGTACCACCAAAAATATTTACAAAAAAATCCACAAGGTTATGATTGCCATTCGAGTACTGGTATTGCATATCCAACTGTAGGAGTCAGCGCGTGAGTGAGAAAAATTATCCAGTTAAAATTGATGAAGCCGAACTTAAAGCAACTTTGGATCCATTGTCTTACGATGTTTTAAGAAATGCAGCAACTGAACGGCCATTTACTGGTGAATATACCGATACCGATAAAGTCGGCGTTTACAAGTGCAAGGCATGTTCTGCTGTTCTTTTTAAAAGCCAAACTAAGTTTCACTCTGGGTGCGGATGGCCTTCTTTTTATGCACCGACTAGTGATGATGCAGTGGAATTAATTGAAGATCGTTCGCTATTTCCCCGTGTTCGTACTGAAGTTCGGTGCGCATCTTGTGGTTCTCACTTAGGACATGTGTTTAAAGGCGAAGGTTACGACGTTCCGACTGATGAGCGTTGGTGCATAAACTCTGTTTCCATGATTTTGGAAGATATTTAATAATCTAATCCGCGCGATTCATGAACGGCCTGATAGCAGTACCAGGCTGCGACGCTTCTATATGGGTGCAGTTTGTCGCCAAGAACATCTAATTTCTTAGGTGAAGTCTCCTCTTTATTTTTATGAATCAGATCCCACCCTCTGCGGACGGCTAAATCACCAGTTGGCCAGACATCTAGGCGACCAAGTTGAAACATCATAAACATTTCAACGGTCCATCGACCGATTCCCCACAAGGACGTTAGAGCTTCAAAAATCTCTTGGTCATCATGAATCTCATCAATGCGTTCGATAGGGATTGTCTTATCGAGAACGGCTTCTGCTAGGCCCTTAATAGTTCTAGATTTAGCCCCAGATACTCCAATTTCGCGAAGTGCGACATCATCAAGCTTAATAATTTTTCGAGGAGTTATTTTCCCTTTACTTAATGCAAGTAAACGGCCATGAATCGTTTCAGCGGCTTTAGTTGCAAGCTGCTGTGAAATAACTGAACTCACTAGAGATTCAAAGTTAGTTTCACTGGGCTCAGAACGTCCAATAGTACAAAGCGGACGTCGATTGATTAGTGGGGCGAACTTCTTATCAAGCACAGCAACTTCAGCAACTACCCGTTGCATCGTACGAGTTGAGTGCACTGCCATAAATTAAAGTGAAAAAGTTGGGTACTCGTCAGTGACAAGAAAAACTGAATATCCAAGTACACGGTTCCAGTAGGCCAGAGTCCCTACAACTCCTTCAGCACATTGTTCTGGATAGTTACCAGTGAATAAAATGCTTAGCCAAGCAATTAATGTGAGGATCAGAAGATAGATAATATAAAAAACTCCAACTATGTATAGTGGAATTGCTAAGAACCACTTAACGAGTGGCAGCCAGCGATTTAACGCCTTGGCATCTACTTCTGGAAAAGTGACACTGACCAGATCATTCTCCTCTATCGATGGATATTCATCTGTGAGCAAAAGTAGATATGCATCTACTCGCGTTTGTAAGGAGAGGAGAGCTTCATTGAAAGTTAAGAGATAACTTGGATAAATCTGTCGAACGACTAGTGCAAGGGCAACCGGAACAACAAAGAATCCAATGGCAAAATTATTGGAGCTACTAAAATCGGTCGGCGCAAAAGACGCTAAGAATATGGCTATGGGTACGACCAAGATAATTCTAAAAAATGCTGTGGTTCGGTTTCGCTCAGTCAGGCTGACATCTATTTGGGTCTCAATTTGTTGGCTCATAGGCGTGAATTTACCCGAATGTGCGCCCGCTATTGCTTTTTGCATCCCTAGTGCTCTATTTTTACACTTCTTGCAGATGTTTTTGCAGGTTTTTGCAGTTTTTTACGACATCAGGGGTGGAAATGGCTGGAATTAAAGAAGTTGCAGAAGAGGCTGGAGTCTCAACTGCAACAGTTTCGCGCGCGTTGCGGGGCCTTCAGCATGTCAATGATGCGACTCGATCTAAAATCATTGCCGCCGCCGAAAAATTGGATTACCCATTAACGCCAGTTCGAAGCAACGCAGCTCAAGGACGAACCAACAGCGTTGGGGTAGTCGCGCCATATATTTCTCGCTGGTATTTCTCGCAAGTAATTAATGGCGCCGAACAAGCCCTTCGTGAAGCAGGCCTTGATTTACTTCTTTATAACTTCAGTGCCATGAAGGGTCGCGAACGCTTATTCCAACATCAGCTTCTTAAAGGCCGCGTAGATGCGTTAATTGTGATTTCGCTACCACCGACTGAAGAAGAGTTTGATTCAATGCTGAGCCTTGGAATTCCAATTGCACTTGTTGGCATGGAGCATCCAGAGTGTGCCAGTATTAAAATTGACGATGTTGGCGGGGCTCGTACAGCTACACAGCACCTTGTAAACCAAGGACACAAGAAGATTGGGCTGATGTCTGGGCGTCCCGATGATCCATTTAATTTCAGTGTTCCACAAGATCGTCGTAAGGGCTTTATGTCGGTCTTGGCAGAAAATGGACTTGAATGGCTGCCATCACGCGAAGTTCATGGGGATTTTACGATGCACACCGCATCACGCGCTATGGATGATTTATTAGCCAGACCAAATAGACCTACAGCTATTTTTTGCGAGTCAGATGAAATGGCAATGGGTGCAATGCAAGCTCTGCGTCGGCATGGACTAAAAACCCCGGATGATATGTCGATTGTTGGTTTTGATGGTCATGAGATGTCCGAATTTTCTGAACTGACAACGATAGAACAGCCAGTTCAGTTGATGGGCGAAATGGCCGCATGGTCGATTATGGAGCGGCTGAGAAAACCAAACGTTGTCGCACCATCCCTTGTGCTACCAACAACGCTAGTTGTAAGAAATACCACCAGGCGCTTATCCGTCGCCGAGCAAGGGCTCTAGAACAGCAAAATGGGCCAAGGCAGGGTAATCTCTCCGCCATGACTGACGCCAATGTAGCCGCACCTGATCTAGCGCAACTGCTCACCCACCACTCTGAAAAGTGGCGTGGCTTCGACAGAGATGTTCTGCCACTCCCGGTAGCGGAAATGGATTTCCCTATTGCTGAGCCAATTAAAAAGACGCTACTTGAAATGGTCTCGCACTCAGATTTAGGTTATTTAGGCGCAGTACCTGAGCTCCCTGAAGGCTTTGCAAAGTTTGCTTCACAGCGCTGGGGTTGGGATGTAGATACTTCTCAAGTTCGAGTTGCAGCAGATGTTGGAGTTGCCGTTGTAGAAGTTTTACGTGTTTTTACTAAGCCAGGAGACACACTTTTAATTAATTCGCCGGTTTACCAAAATTTCTATAACTGGATAAATGAAACGCATCTTCAAGTCATCGATGTTCCTTTTACTCGTACTGGCGAACAGAGCGATACACAGAATCCTTGGGAACTCGATTGGGATGCGGTCGAAAAAGCATATGCATCGGGCCTAAAAGTTCACTTAATGTGTTCACCGCACAATCCATTAGGCAGAGTGTATTCAAAAGCTGAACTGACTCGTATTGCAGAGATGGCTAAGAAGTATGGCGTCTTAGTAATCAGCGATGAAATTCATGCACCTCTCACTTTCAAAGAAAACACTTTTATTCCATTTTTGTCGCTGAATGAAACTGCGCGCGAAGTCGGACTAACCGTTACTGCGGCCTCAAAAGGGTGGAATATTGCAGGTCTTAAGTGCGCCATCATTGTTTCGCAGAATGATGCAATACATGAAAAATTGAAGCAGCTACCAATGGCCGTGCATTTTCGTGCATCTATTTTGGGAGCTTTCGCATCTGCGTCGGCTTTTGCAGAAGGTAGCACCTGGCTTGATTCAGTTTTAAAGCAGTTGGATCACAATCGATTCCTGATTAAAGAGCTATTGGCTTCAAAAATACCGACGGTGCGATATCACATTCCACATAATAGTTATTTAGCGTGGCTAGATCTGGAATCACTCAATCTCGGAGTAGATCCATCAGCGACGTTATTGGAAAAGGGCAGAGTAGCTTTTAATCCTGGACACACATATGGGGCACAGTGCCATCAGTATGTTCGATTGAATTTTGCTACCAGCCCAGCAATTATTTCTGAGGCAATTGATCGGATTGTCCGGACTCTCTAATGCACGAACCAGATTGCGATGTCGTCATAGTCGGCGGCGGACATAATGGTTTAGTTGCCGCAGCGTACTTAGCTAGAGCCGGCAAAAGCGTTCGTATCCTTGAAGCAAATAGTGAAATCGGTGGCGCTACAGCCAGCGTCCGTACGTTTCCTGAATACGATGCCAACTTATCTCGTTATTCATATTTAGTATCACTGCTGCCCGATGCAATCATCAAAGACCTGGGGCTAGATTTTGAGTGCATCTCAAGAGATGTATCAAGCTACACACCGTATAGGCGAAATGGAGTCGAAGATGGCTTATTAGTTTCTCGTCTTTGGGATGAGGCGACTGAGGAGTCTTTTGGAAAAATTGATCCAAGTGGCCACGAAGCCGCTTCTTGGCAAGAGTTTTATGGATTAATCGCTGAGTTTGCTCAGAGAATTGCGCCAACTCTATTGAAACCTTTAATGACGCGTAATGAGTTAAGAGATTTAGTTGACCTCCCAGATACGTGGGATTTTATGATTGAAAAACCAATTGGCGAAGTCATTCAAAGATATTTCAACGATGACCTTGTTCAAGGAGTGGTGCTCACTGACGCTTTAATTGGAACTTTTGCTTCAGCCTTTGATTTACAGGCAAATATCTGCTTTTTGTATCACTTGATGGGAAATGGCACGGGGGAGTGGAAAGTTCCTAAAGGTGGAATGGGAAAGCTAGTCAGTGAACTCGAGCGAGTAGTACGCGAAGCTGGGGTATCTATAGAAGTAAATTGTCGCGTTACAAGTATTAGTAGTAATGCTTCAGGAGTTCTAGTTAAAACTTCTGCGGGCGATGAGATAAAAGCGAAGTATGTACTCTCCAATGTCGCTCCCCAAACTTTGGCCAAGTTACGTGGAATGCTCGCACCGGAATCTCTTGAGGGATCTCAGATAAAAATTAATATTTTACTTAAACAGTTGCCGGTTCTTAAATCTGGTATCGATCCACGTATAGCTTTCGCGGGAACCTTTCACGCAAATGAAAGCTTTACTCAGTTCGAAAATGTTTTTACAACAGCAAAAAATGGTGAAATGCCACATGTGATGCCGCTAGAAATGTATTGCCATACGTTGACGGATCCTTCAATCTTGAGCCAAGAACTTCAAGACCAGGGCTTTCAGACTTTAACGCTTTTTGGTCTTCATACTCCAGCGAACTTGTTTGATGGCGACAATGATGCAGCCCGTGAAGCTGGACTCCAATCAGCACTCGCATCTCTCAATGAATATTTAGTTGAGCCGATTGAAAATTTGATCGCTGGCATTGAAGTAAAAACTCCATTAGATATTGAAGCTGCCATCGGCCTGCCACGAGGCAATATCTTCCATCGCGATCTGCATTTTCCCTTTAGGGAGGATGGAACAGAGCCATCGTGGGGGGTTGAGACCGATGATCCCCGGATTTTCATATGTGGTGCCGGCGCTATTAGGGGTGGTGGAGTCAGTGGAATTCCGGGTCACAATGCTGCGATGGCAGTGCTTTCAAAACAATTAGACTAAGCACATGAGTAAAGAGCGCCATATTGAAACGACTGCCGTCACTGCTGGGCGACCTGAAATGTCCCCAGATGCTGCACTCAATCCTCCAATTGTTTTAACTTCGACATTTCATTCGGGCGGTCCAATTGGTTATGGGCGATACGGCAACCACACCTGGACCGCACTTGAAGCGGCAATTAGTGAACTCGAAGGTGGTCAGACTCTAGCCTTTTCATCTGGAATGGCAGCGATCAGTGCGGTTTTTTCAATTCTTCCCATCGGTGCGCCAGTAGTTGCATCCAATCAAGGTTATAGCGGAGTTATGACGCTTTTGAATTCGTTTCACGAAAGCGGTCGTTTAGAGGTTCGCTTTGTCGATGTTGTAAATACCGATGAAGTAATCAATGCGATGAAAGGTGCTGCTTTTATTTGGTTGGAATCTCCAACTAATCCCTGTCTAGATGTAGCCGATCTACCAACTCTTATCTCTGCGGCAAAGAAGTTGGGAATTGGCGTTGGCGTTGACAACACGTTTGCGACTCCACTTGTGCAGAATCCTTTAGCGATGGGTGCCGATATTGTTATGCACTCAGTGACTAAGTTTTTATCTGGGCATAGCGATGTATTAATGGGCTCGCTATCTACAAATGATCAGGCGCTATTGAAGCGTTTGCAAGACTCTCGTAGTTTTAATGGATCCATTCCGGGACCATTCGAGGCCTGGCTAGCTCTTCGAGGTCTGCGTACTTTTCCATTGCGATTTAATAAATCTCAAGAAAATGCTAAGCAACTTGTAGAAAAACTCTCCGGACATAAAAAGGTGAGTCGCGTACGCTACCCAGGCTTTGGGGCAATCATCTCTTTTGAAGTAGCTGGAACAGCAGAGGAAACTCAGAAAGTATGTGACTCATCTCGCTTGATCGCTCACGCGACGAGCCTTGGTGGCGTCGAATCTTTATGGGAGCGCCGTCGCAGATGGCCAATGGAGAGCCTGAGTGTTCCAGAGCAGCTGATTCGCTTATCCGTTGGATGCGAACATGTTGAGGATATTTGGAACGACATCGAGAGCGCTCTCTCTTCTATCTAGAGAATATTTCGACGATAGAGAGTATTTTTATCCTATGGTTAAAGCATTTCGGCGAATATTTGCAGCAGTCACTGTTGCAGTTTTAGCCTTCCGTGCAGTTGGTTCATTTCTCTCATGGATTGAGCATCAAGAAGATACGACTGCCAATGCTTGGATTGATGAAGATGAGTTTGAAGATGCCTGAGGCAACATACCAACCAGGTTCCTGCAATATTGGTGGTGGTGAAGTTCGTAGAAGGCAACTTGTAGCGCTAGTCGGATTATTTTTATCAGTGAGCTCACTTATAGGATTGATTTCGATGAATGCTCCGCGTGAAGCACGGTTAGCTATTTTCTTTCCACTTTTAGTTGCATCCGTAGGTTATGTTCAATCTCGTCACAAATTTTGTTTAGCGTATGGTTTTGCGGGTACTTTCAATTTCGGTAAGTTAGGTGAAATTTCACGCGTAAGTGATCCTGCTAGCCGTACAGCCGATCGGAAGACTGCATTGAACATTCTTATCAAATCTTTTCTTATTGCAGCTCTAGCGACATTGGTGGTAGTAGCAGTACCCTTTTAAGTATGAAGATCCTTATTCATACACGCAATGCAGATTTAGCCGAAGATTTTAGAGAAATTGTAGAAGAGAAACTCAATAGCATGGAGCGATTTAGTGTTGAAATAGATCGCGTTGAAGTTGAGATCCTTCATGAGACTAACCCTCGCCAGGGCAACCACTCTCACCGTGTCATCTTGACTACACATGGTGCAGGGCCATTGATTAAATCTGAGGCAGCTGAGTTCAATGATCTAGCTGCTTTTGATACTGCCGCAAAGGCGTTTGCATTTCAGATTCGTAAAATCCATGAGCGAAGCAAAGATTTTGATCGAGAAACTTTAAGAACACGTAAGCAGAGTCTTTAAACTATTGCAGTTCCATCTTTACGAGTGGCAGTTAAACTGGCAACTGTTGTAATCGCTAAACTTGCAACAATTACCCCAAGGCTGACCTCTAAGCTAATTTCAGGAATATGCACGCCGGCTATCTCGTCTATACCAATTCCGTGGAAAGCCTCCATGATCATTTTTATGCCGATAAAAGCTAAAATAAATGAGAGCCCCTTGGAGAGAAAGATTAATCTGGCCAGCAAGCCTTCTAGTAAAAAGTAAAGCTGACGAAGACCCATTAAGGCAAAGACATTAGCCGTTGTCACAATATAAGGGTCTTTGGTGAGCCCAAAGATTGCTGGAATTGAGTCCAAAGAAAAGACCAAGTTAGTTAAACCTAAAGCTATGAGTGCAATTGTAAATATGCTCAGGCCCCGAGCTTTTAAAGAAGCAACGACTCGGCCTTCTTTCCACTCATCCTCTTCGTTCTCTGCAGCTAACTTATAGGCCGTATATATGAGGAATGCGCCGAAGAGAAAAAAGATGCTTGAGAATCGTGAAATTAATGCAGCACCTAGCGGGATAAGTAATCCACGTATGCCAATTGTTAGCATAATTCCTAGCAGAAGGACTAGCTGTTGCTTTTCTTTTTGTACTTTCAGATGCGTCAAGAGAATTATGAAGACGAAGATATTATCGACTGAGAGTGCGTACTCCGTTAACCAACCGGCAAAGAACTCTTTTTGGCCTTGCTCGCTTGTCCAGTGCGGCAAAAGTGCACCAAAGGCGATTGCTGTGCCGATATAGAAAACCGTCCAGAATGCAGCCTCAAAAATCGTTGTAGGTTTATTGCGCCGAAGTATCGCAAGAAGTAAATCCAAGATAATTACAGTAGCTAAAACACCGATTGTAATGATCCACGTCGCCGTTGATTCCATGAAGTGTATTGTGCCAGTTAGTTAGCAATCCAGATGCACGAACGGGCCGGTATAAGTCTTTTAGCGGAATTTTCTTGGTTTTCACCAAAGCTTGCTAGGACGATATCTCCTAATATTTCAATCTCATGGGCATGGTCCGATACGTTCATAACAACCGTCACTGGACCACGCTTATAGGCCAGAATTGAAGCACTCTTAGCGCCATGAATAGGAGACTCCAACCATTGAATAGTCTGACTACCTAGAAGCGTGTCACGGCGAATCGATAGTGCGCGCCGAAAAAGATTAAGAATACTTTCTGCATCTTTCTCCTGATTTTCAACTGTGTGCTGGTGCCATGTTTGTGAAAGCGGCAACCAAGGAGTTCCTGTAGTAAATCCGAATGGTGTTGCATCACCGCTCCATGGCAATGGTACGCGCGCGCCATCTCTGCCTTTAACTAACCCACCAGAGCGAACGAAAGAAGGATCTTGGCGGTCGCTATCGCTTAATTCACCATCAGGTAGTCCCAACTCTTGACCCGCATAAATATAGTTCGAGCCTGGTAGTGCTAAAACAAAAAGCGCTAGCGCGCGCGAAGATTCATCGCCAAGACGCGAGGCAACGCGAGGGGAGTCGTGGTTACTCAGCGCCCACGTTGGCAGCGCATGTACAGATGCATTTAACTCAATGGAGCGATTTATTACTTCAAATAGGTGAGCTGCTTCGAAAGGCGCAGTTAACAAATCAAAATTAAAAACTTGATGAAGCTCATCGGCCCGAACGTATTTTGTTGCATTAACCGGTGGGTGGACCCAGGCTTCTGCAACAGCCATTATTTCGCGGTCGCCATAAGAATCAAAGATCTTTCTCCAGCCGCGGTAGATTGCGTGCACACCTTGCCGATCAAAGTATGGAACTGAAAGAAGCAGCTCATTACGTTCATCTGGCTCCATCGGGTAATCAAGTCTGAGAGCATTACTTAGGCCCTGTGGATCATGGTGGTTCTTTAAAATATCTTCTTTTACTAACCCGTGTGCAACATCGATGCGAAAACCATCGACGCCGAGGTCTAGCCAAAATCGAAGTGTTTTTTCAAAATCTTCTTTTACATCAGCATTGTCCCAATTCAAATCGGGTTGTGATGAATCGAATAAATGGAGGTAATACTGTCCATCAGGTACTTGTGTCCAAGAAGGCCCACCGAAAAGTGAGATCCAGTTATTTGGGGGAGTTCCATCGGGATTGGCGTCATAGAAATGAAAACGTGCACGTTCTGGCGATCCGCGACCAGCTAGAAGTGCTTTCTGAAACCATTCATGCTGATCAGAAAAGTGATTTGGAACAATGTCTGCAAGAACTCTTAAATTGAGTTCATGTGCACGATTAATGAGATTTTTTGCGTCCGCAAGATTGCCAAAGCGTGGGTCGACATCACGGGGATCTGCGACATCGTATCCGCCATCTTTATTAGGTGATGTGTAAAACGGACTAAGCCAAATTGCATCTACGCCAAGCCGCTGGACATACTCAAGTTTGGATGTGATTCCGGGGAGGTCACCTTCACCATCACCATTTGTGTCAAAGAATGAGCGGGGGTAAATCTGATAAATCACCGCTTCTTTCCACCATGGCAAAGATGTCATTGCTTGAACTTAAACCACGAGGCCTGTATTAATCTATGTAAGAACCCTGAAAGCAGGTCTGCAATGTTTCGCTTTGGTAACGTTTCAGCGAGCGAGCTTAGACTCAACCTCTTTCATGAGTGTGTGCATATCGCGTGAGATTCTATGCAGCTCTTCAAGTTCGGTCCGGGCGTCTTTTCGCGCTTCTTTAGCTAATTCAAATTCAGCCAGAGAGGCAGTATGAGTTTCATTTATTGTGTCTTCAACCTTTGTGGACTGAACTTTTTGTCCGACCATGATGATCGAAAGAAGTACCAACTGCAAAAAAGTTTGTGCTACCCACGAAACTATGACGATTGAGTCACCCGACTGCAAAGCTTTCGGAAGAGATATGAGTGCAATTGCTGCAAATACATAGGCGCACCACATTGTTGCTACGCCATCGGTCACTTTTGTTGCTAACCACACATTAAAACGTTTCATACCTAAAGAATAACGAAAGAAATCCTTAAGAAGATGGAGTAGGGGTTG
>CAFABF010000002.1_pt1 | contig 51362 bp, 47 predicted proteins | sample 7267811 | NCBI WGS metagenome assembly CAFABF01 (sample SAMEA6814005, study PRJEB35770) | freshwater metagenome | biome: Freshwater; feature: Freshwater reservoir; material: water | place: Czech Republic | collected 2017-08-18 | depth 30m m
AGGGCTTTTTCTACTTGAGATTCATCAGGCCAGAGTTTCTTCAGTGCATTCTCGGTCAAAGACTCATTCTCACGTAGGGCTTGCACAATTGTTCCACGGCACTTGCGATCGGTGCCATGCCAATCTTGAGATTTCCGAACAAGTTCACTTTTTGGATACCCATTCTTGCGCCAGTTACATTGCGAAATGACAGGACAGAGTTCACACTTTGGATTAGCGGAAGTACATACGAGTGCACCTAATTCCATGGTTGCTGCTGCCCAGATATGTGCATCCTTGCTTGGCATTAATGTTTGACGTGAACTCTTTTCTCTCACTGTTGGTGCGGGCTTTGGATGTTCTTCGCCATCTATCACGCGTACAAGCAAGCGCCTAATATTGACATCCATCACCAAGGTTGCTTCCTCAAAAGCAAAAGCCGCAATCGCCGCAGCTGTATATTCACCGATACCAGGAAGTAGTTGTAGAGTTTTAGCATCACTAGGAACTTCATTGTTAAAATCTTCGGCGATTATTTGTGCAGCACCATGTAGCCGAAGGGCGCGCCTCGGATAGCCAAGTCGACCCCATGCAGTAATGACCTGTGCTGGAGTAGCTTGGGCTAAATGCGCCGGTGTTGGCCAGCGCTCCATCCATTCAATCCACTTAGGTAAAACGCGGTTGACAGGTGTTTGCTGCAACATGTACTCGCTGACCATGACTCCCCATGCGGATGTATTTCGCCATGGCAAATCGCGTTTATTCTTTTTAAACCAGTTAACTATTGGCTTTTCAAGCGAGTTCATTCGCCAGTTATTTTTACCCGTGAGAGTGCTTGATCAAGACGTGAAACTTCGACAATCTCCATGCCATCGATTACGGTGTCAGATCCAGTAGGTACTAACGCACGTTTAAAACCTAAACGAAATGCCTCCTGAAGGCGGCGATTAACGCCACTTACTTTACGAATCTCACCAGCTAGACCAACTTCTCCGATAGCGACTAAATCAGCTGGCAGAGCGAGAGCTTTAGCTGCCGAGGCCACTGCCAAAGCCAGGGCTAAATCAGCTGCCGGCTCTGACATTTTCATGCCTCCAACCGTTGCTGCATATACATCGCGTCCACCGATTCGAACATGTGCGCGAAGTTCTAATACGGCTAAGGTCATTGAGGTTCGAGCTGAATCTAAACCTGACACAACTCGTCGCGCATTTCCAAAGTCATTTTCTCGCCCTTGACTTACTAGCGCTTGAATTTCTGCCAGCAATGGGCGTCGGCCCTCCAGTGTGACTGTTACACACGTACCAGGAACAGGTTCGCTATGACGAGATGTGAATAATCCAGTTGGATCGAGCACAGATTCAATTCCAACATCACTTAAATCAAAACATCCAACTTCATCGGATGCACCAAAGCGATTTTTAATCGCCCGAATTAAACGCAGCCGTGAATGGCGCTCACCTTCAAACTGTAGAACTACATCAACGATATGTTCCAACAATCTCGGACCAGCAATAGATCCATCTTTTGTAACATGACCTACTAATAACAGCGTTATATCTCGATCTTTACATATGCGAATAAGTGCGCCGGCAACTTCACGTACTTGCGTCACACCGCCTGGTGATCCATCGGCCGTTGAGCTACCGATAGTTTGAATTGAATCGATAATTACTAACTCAGGTTTAACGGCATCGATATGGGCAATGACTGCGCCTAAATCGGTTTCGGAAGCTAAAAATAATGCAGGATCAATTGCTTTAATGCGTTCTGCGCGCAAACGCACTTGGGACGCTGACTCTTCACCGCTTATGTATAGTGCAGAGATTCCTTGAGCGGCACTTTGTGCTGCAACAGATAAGAGCAACGTAGATTTTCCAACTCCGGGCTCACCAGCTAATAAAATCGCTGCTCCTGGAACTAATCCACCACCTAAAACACGATCGAGTTCAGATACACCTGTTGGACGAGCATGCGCTGCAGATAGATCGACATCGCCGATGGGGGTAGCTTTATGTGTAACGTGTCCCGCAACTAGTGAGAGCTTTTTAGGCGCTGCAAGCTCTTCAACACATCCCCATGCTTGGCATTCACCGCATCGGCCTACCCATTTTTGGGATGTCCATCCGCACTCACTGCAACGGAAGGGATCTTTTTCAACTTTGGCCATAGGTAGAGCCTAGAACGTAGGACTGACTATTTCTTAGCAGCAGCCAGTGTTGCTGGATGCTGAATCACAAAGAGCGGGAGTGATCGTGCTTGGGCATCGCGGATTCCTGCCATACGTTGATCGCACATTCGGGCTAGCTCAGCGTAAGGACCCTCACCCATAAGTTTTTGAAGCTCATATTTATTTGAGATGTAAACGGGCTCTTTACCGACATGGGCATCGGTATTGCTGGTGCAGTACCAATCAAAATCATCTCCGCCATCGCCCCATGCAAGACGTTCATACTCACCGATCACAGTTACAGAATATTCGCGCTCGCCAACTTCACGAGTTTCAAAGCTGCGGCGGAGAGGCAACTGCCAGCATACGTCCGGCTTGGTATCTACAAAATGTTTATTTTCTTTGATAGCTAGGTGATGTAAAACGCAGCCAAATGATCCGGTGAAGCCTTCAGCTTCGTAGCCTTTACGGTTTAAAAAGATGCACCCATCTTCTACGCGACGAGTCTTGCGCTCGCCATCTTCATCTTTTTCTGAAATTCGAAGTTTCGCTCCTGGCTTCTTTGGACGTGCTTCAGAGTAAAACTGCCACATATCGGGAGTTAAGTACGCCGCCGCTTTATCGGTACGTGCTTCATCTTCTTCATCGGTATACATAGCGCCTTCAGTACAGCAACCCGCATCTGGTTGGCTTTTAAATACACCTTGGCAGCCATCGCCATAAATACAGGTCCAATAAGAGGTCAACCAGGTTAAGTCGCACTTAAATATTTCTTCTTCATTATGCGGGTCGGTGAATTCAACCCAATCACGCGCAAAACCTGGCTTTAGTTCCGACATAGTCGCAGAGCCTACACGCTTAACAGGTACGCTTGCACAATGAGTCAGCAGATACGCGTTGGTGTAATTGGTGCTGGTGTAATGGGTGAGGCCCTTATATCAGCGCTTATCTCAAGCGGTGTTGATGCAAAGTCCATAACAATCTCTGAAAAGCGAGCTGATCGCCAGAATGAATTAATCACGGTGTATGGAATTAGTGCAGATGATCTTCAAGCCAATGTAACTTCTGCCGATGTTGTCTTGCTTGTAGTAAAGCCACAGGATATGGCTGGAGTTTTAGATGACATTCGTGATGCTATTAATCCTAAGGCTGTCATTGTTAGCTTTGCTGCAGGCAAAAGGATTGATTTCATTTCAGCGAGAGTCCAGAATCCAGTAATTCGGGTAATGCCAAATACTGCCACTATTGCCGGCGCAGGAATGTCGGCTATTTCACTTGGCTCTGGTGTAACTCACGAACACAAAGAGTTTGTAACAAAATTTCTAGCAGCTACTGGCAAAGTAATTGAAGTACCAGAGGATTTACAGGATGCGGTGACTGCTACTAGTGGCTCTGGACCCGCATATTTCTTTAGATTTGTAGAGGCCATGGTTGCAGGTGCGCAGGAGCTTGGACTTTCTTTAGAAGATGCGACGATACTTACTAACCAGACGATTATCGGCGCAGCAAAACTCCTTGAAACTTCGGGAAAGTCTGCAACCACTTTGCGCGAAAATGTTACGAGCCCCAATGGCACAACAGCGGCGGCATTACAATCTTTTGAAAATAGCGAGATAACTAATGTCGTGGCCAAGGCCATGAAAGCGGCGCGCGATCGCTCGCAGGAACTAGCGTGAAACGCTTAATTTTACTTATTTTTTCGGCGTCGCTTCTTTTTACATCAATAAGTACGGCCGCACCAACACTAATACCAGTAAAAGAGTTAAAGCTTGTAGCGACAGTTGGAAATACCGATGAAATCAACGGAGTGCTTGCAACTGGTACCTCAATTATTGTTTATGGAACAAAACGTGAAAAATCCTACGCTCGAGCAATCAATTTTTTAGGTGAAGAGCAATGGACAATAGATTTAGATCCGCAGCTTCAGTCGATAGCAACTACTGCGAGCCTAGATAGTGCCGGAAATATTTGGATTGCAGGCTCAATTTCGCAATCCATACAAACTCCAACTCCTACCCCTAATACCACACCGCTGAATCCCGATAAGGTAAGTCCGGTTTCAGATGATTTAGATACAAGTTTACGAAATATCGCTCTTTGGAGAATCGAGCCAAATAGTCATGTAGTAACTACATATGTTTTAAACTCTGAAGAGCCAGTATTAATTACGTCGCTGGCTGTGGATAAGAGCGGAGTTACTCTTGCAGGAATCGCTTCAACTGAAAAAGGAAATGCCGGATTTGTAGTAAGTGGTAATTTGTCGGGGGAGTTTGAAAAACCTTTGATGATTGGAAATACATCGACAACTCTAGATTCTGTTGTACGCCATTCTGACGGTTCATTAACTGTAGTTGGATCAAGCTCAGAGGTTTTGAATGGCAAGAAACTAGTTGGTATCAGCGATGGAATAATAGTCAAGATCTCAAAGGCTGGAAAAGTAGTTTCACTCGTGCGAAGTTCAGCCGTGAAAGCATCTCGGAATTGGAATAGCGCAAGTTCATCACTTTTACTTGGTGGTGAAATTATTTCTCCCGATAAAATTGAATCCGCCGTCACAAAATTTTCTAGTTCATTTGCACCACAATGGAACTATCGATTTGCCTCAACCGGGCAAGCGTTCACGTCGGGTTCCTCATTTGCCTTTTTCGCATCTACCGGACAGATTCCGCAGTTAGCCAAGTGGAAGCCAAAATCTGCGCGCCCAATTGTGCTCACTTTTGATAGCAAAGGCGTTATCACCGCCGCTTCTAGTGCCCCTTCCGATCAGCGGGAAGCCTTGGGCTTAGTCATATCTAAAACGCTAGGCGTGTTATGTGTGAGTGCAAGTAGCGAAACGATATCGATTTTTTCCCTCAAGTAGAGGTAACCTAAAGCCCTGCAGAGGCAGAGATCATTTAAGAGAAAGCGTGACATATGGGTTCCGTAATTAAGAAGCGACGCAAGCGCATGGCGAAGAAGAAGCATAAGAAACTTCTTAAGAAGACTCGCATTCAGCGCCGTAACGCTAAATAGTAATTACGGTTTTAGTAGGACTAACTTGCCACCAACACTGGCAAGTAAGTATTTAACTTTGTTCACAGTCACCCAAGTGCTCTGAGTTTTTTCAGATGCTTGGGTGTTTGTAATTAAACGAATTGAACTCTGACCGAGAGTAATTTTGGACGTATCAAGTGAGCACAACCGTTCCTGACAGCCAAAGACAATTGTTTTACCATCCAGCAGAAGGTGTTCTCCAGGTGTTCCAAAGCTCTCGGTTGTACTTGACTTAACATTTGTTGGTTCACTCAATAGTGCCCAGCGTATTTGATCTGGTTTAGGTGAAGATACTAAAGATGATGCTAACCAGGATGCCAGTACATCATTCCCAACGCGCACTAGGCCAACATCAAAACCAAATACATTCGCATTATCGCTAGGTAAATCCAAGGTTTGATATGTCCAGCCCTTTGCATCAGTACCAGCTCTAGATGCAACTCTGACTTCGCCCGTTGAAGTTTCTTGCTTTTGATTTACCGCAACTACAGAGTCGTATATAACGACAGTTTGTGAACCATCGAAAGTGGCAGCTAAATGCAATGCAATATCTCCAGTTGAACGACCATCAGTTGCTCGATCGCCATCGACTAATTCATAACTCCACGCTGCGTTTTTAATTTTAACTGCGCCTAATAAAACGCCTTGGCTTTCGTCGCGATAAAATACTTGGACAGTATTTGGTGTAGCAACGCAGGCGTTTGAAACGCTCACATCACTAGAAGAACGTACACGAATAGGATCTGAGTAGTCATTGAGAGAAGCACCCTTGCCATCAACAACCTCAAAAGCAAAACTTTTACCGTTATACGCTACATACCGAAGATCCTTATCGCTTCCATCGGTATAAAAAATATGTAATGTCTGTTTAGTTCCCGTGCCGTTTACACACATAGAAACCGGACCATTAATTAGATTCTTAGTGCGCCCACCAGTTCCACCGGCACCATCTACAGTGACTTTCTTCCAGATTTTTCCATCGAAAGTAGCCAGCTTTAAGTCGCCGCTTTTGGAGTCGGTATAAGCGATGGCAGGTTGCCCATTAAATGTTGTACTTGCAAGAGACTTTGCATCAGCAGAGTCATCCACAACGGTGTTCTTCCAGCCTGCTTGGGGAATCATGGTCGGTGTTACTGCTGCGTTGGAATCTCCCAAAGCATTACGAGCGATGATGCTGAACGAGTAGCTAGTTCCATTTTTTAATGTACTCATAACTACAGGGCTAGCAAGCGTCTTCTTTTCAACGCCGGTTTTTAGATTCTTAACAACATATTCAGTTAACTGAGCAGTTCTTAAATTTGCTGGCGGATCAAAGACAATTAGGGCGCTTGAATCACCTATATACGCCTTAACGTTTCGTGGTGAGTCTGGCAGGCCAGTTGCAACTCCGAGAGGTGGCTTATTGCGCATATCTTCCATCATCGCCAACAACAGCGGTCCTGGTTCGCGGAAAATCTCACCTGGATCAAGGCTAGGAGTCATGACCGAATTAAGTCCAGTTTTTGAAAACGTATCTTCATTTAAGTGGCTAGTTGATGATCCAGCTTGATATCGAGATGGCGTATAGAGCTTAGGTTTTTCTCCATTGTTAGCTTTAATTCCAAGCGGACCAGCCCACACTAAAGAAGATGTCAAAATGGATGCTAATTCAGTTGACGGTGTTGGAATATCTGCAAGTCGTCGACCATCGGCAGTCTGGGCGTAAGCATCAAATGGGGTTGGTTGCTCAAGGCTTCCTACTGCAACGTATCTTCCAGATGAATCACGAGTTAATCCATAACCATCGTTTGAAGCAAATCCTAAACCATGTGCAATTTCATGTAAGAAGACTGACTCTAAATCATATTCAGAACCTGTAGGCGCACCATCGCCTCTACTATTCCATTGCGCACTTGAATTAACCTGAATAATAATTTCAGGCTTTGTCTTATCTAAATCTTTTCCGGCTAAAGCATTTGCTAACGCTGATGAGTACCACAGTGAAGGATCTGGGGCACCAACAAAACCTTGATAGAAATCCACACTGCTTGCACTTCCAAGAACTCCATATGAACTTGAACGTCCCCACGAAGCATCAACCGTGATTGGCACTGAAGATTGAAAGTTGGCTGCCCAAATATCAATCGCGCCCTGAACTTCTATTCGTGCCCAGTCAGGAAAATTACTGTACTTAACATTAAACTTTGAGTTACTTTGTAGATTCGATGTCTTTACTCGAGTTTGTGGTGTGGTGTCTGTAGCGTTTCCAGCATAGATACTTTCCCAGGTTGTATCTGGCACCACTCGGAATAACGCCTGTGCAGGAGGGGCGATCAAAAAAGAGGTGAGCAAAGCCGCCGCTATCGCAACGGCCTGAAGTCGCCTTACTTGGTTCCCCCGCACATGCGCACGTTATCAGGATGAGATGATTCGACTATGGCACATGACGGCGAAATGGATATCTCTAAGCAAACTAACAGGGTTAGCGCCCCTCTTATCTCGGTTTACAGCAGACATGGTTGCCATCTCTGTGAAGTTGCTATAGAGCAATTAGAGTCGATGCGGGCCGAACTAGCTTTCTCAATCGAAACGATCTACATCGATGGAGATTTAGAGTTAGAGAAGCTCTATGGTGAGCAAGTTCCAGTTATACAGATAGATGGTGAACACCATGATTTTTGGAGAGTTGATCCAGAGAGATTTAAATCTTCCCTTGAAAGACATCGTCAGCGTCAATAATTTTGTAGGAATAACCTTGCTCAGCTAAAAAGCGCTGGCGGTTTTGTGCAAAATCTTGGTCGACTGTGTCGCGTGAAATAACAGAATAAAACTTTGCGCTTCGTCCATCGGACTTAGGCCGAAGAATTCGCCCTAAGCGCTGAGCTTCTTCTTGGCGGCTTCCAAATGCTCCAGAGACCTGAATCGCAATAGTTGCATCGGGTAAATCAATTGAGAAGTTAGCAACCTTTGATACAACAAGACAAGTAATTTCACCTGACCTGAACTTATTAAATAAAACTTCACGTTCCTTAACCGGCGTATCACCCTTAATGAGAGGAACACCCAAAACTTCAGAGAGTTCATCTAACTGATCGATGTACTGGCCAATCACCAAGATTTGTTCGCCTTTATGTTTTTCAACAAGCGCTTCAACTACATCGCGCTTTGTGCGAGTTGTAGCACAAGCGCGATATCTGTTTTCGGGTTCTGCCGTTGCATACATTAAGCGCTCGTTCTCAGTTAAGTTAACACGAACTTCGATGCACTCTGCAGGAGCAATATAACCTTGAGATTCAATTTCTTTCCATGGTACGTCATATCGCTTTGGTCCGATAAGTGAGAAAACTTCACCTTCCATGCCATCTTCACGCACGAGCGTTGCAGTTAAACCTAAGCGACGTCGGGATTGAATATCTGCAGTAAAACGAAAGATTGGCGCAGGTAATAAGTGGACTTCATCATAGATAATCAAGCCCCAGTCATATGAATCAAAGAGATCCAAGTGGGCGTATACGCCATTTTTCTTCTTCGTCATGACTTGATACGTGGCAATAGTTACTGGGCGAATCTCTTTTTTAGCCCCAGAATATTCACCAATCTCATCCTCATTCAGCGTTGTTCGCTTAAGTAACTCTTCTCGCCACTGACGGGCAGCGATGGTGTTTGTAACCAGAATTAACGTTGTGGCTTTGGCGTGCGCCATTGCTGCCGCGCCCACGATTGTCTTTCCGGCACCGCAGGGCAGGACTACAACACCTGAGCCACCATGCCAAAAACCTTCTGCGGCTAACTCTTGGTAAGGGCGGATTTTCCAATCGTTTTGAACTAAATCAATTGCATGAGCTTGGCCATCTACGTACCCAGCAAAATCTTCAGCGGGCCAACCCAGTCGCAAGAGAGATTGTTTAATCTGACCTCGCTGACTTGGCAACACGGTAATTGTCTGTGCATCGATTCTGGCACCTAGTAATGGCGCAATTTTTCGTGCACGAATTACTTCCTCGAGTACAGCGGTATCGGTAGTAACAAGAATTAATCCATGAACTGGGTCGGCTTCAAGTCGTAAGCGGCCATAACGTGACATTGTTTCGGCAACATCAATCAAAATTGAATGTGGAACCGCGTATCTCGAATATTTAATTAACGTATCGATTACTTGTTCTGCATCATGACCAGCGGCACGTGCGTTCCATAAACCTAGCGGTGTTAAACGATATGTATGAATATGTTCTGGAGAGCGCTCAAGTTCGGCAAAGGGTGCAATCGCTCGTCGGCACTCAGTAGAAAGTGGATGATCGATATCTAAAAGTAATGTCTTATCGCTTTGAACGATTAACGGTCCATCAGTCATTGAGTAAGTCCTTGATAAGTGCATGTAAAAGGGCGGTTTGAGGCTCAAGAGTGGTGATGTCTACCCACTCGTGCGCCGCATGTGCGCCATCACCAATTGCACCTAAACCATCAAGGACTTGTGCACCTGCTGCTGCTGCGAAATTGCCATCACTTGCACCGCCCACTGATGCGTGTTCAAGTGGTGGCATCCCAAGCGTTGCTGCAACTTTTGCTGCACGTTCGTAGAGAGCCATGGTTGACGTAGTTTCTAGCGGTGGGCGATTAAAGCCGCCAGATATTTCATAACGAGTCGCAGGATTAACCGCCTGTAAATTCCGAATTGCTGCATCTACTCGTTCGATTTCTGCCATTGAAAAAGATCGCACATCGATATCTAACACAGCTAAATCAGGAACAGTGTTAGTTGTATTTCCGGCACGAAGCATCGTTGGCACTACCGTCGTGCCACTTTCCTTATTCTCAAGTGCAGCGATAGCTAAAATTGCATGGCCCATCTCTGTCGTTGAGTTTTCACCTTTTTCAGGTTCAAGTCCGGCGTGTGAAGCTTTTCCATGAATTCGAACTTGATACATAGCAGTACCTTTGCGCCCAGTTTTCACTTTGCCATTTAAAGAAGCTTCAATTACTAACACTGCTTTTGCTTTACTTGAAATCTCTTTAATGAAGGCTTTACTAGTTGCGCTTCCGGTTTCCTCATCGGTTGTTGCGACCAGTGCTGCGCTTCCAACGATGCCCTTCATCGCATAAAGAGCTTGAATGAAGCCAGCTTTCATATCAAAGACTCCAGGTCCACGGGCTGCGTTGCCTTCAACGCTCCACAATGGTTCAAATGAGCCCTTGGGCCACACAGTGTCTAAATGTGCAAGCACAATTACTTCAGGATTATCAGCGCCCCACCAAAATACTGGACGCCCTAAAACTTCTTGAATAGTTGCTGGTGAACCTAAAACTTCCAGAGCTAAATCAGATGCGAGTGCAACAACGTCGCGGCAGGCTTGAAGATCCTCAGTTGGGGACTCCAACTTCACGAGTTTTTCTAGCGCTGACAACATGGCTTAAGTCTATAACGCAGCTACGCCGGTGATGCGTGGAATTCGGAAGGACTGTACTTCGCCAGTTGCGTGGTCACGGGCAATTACGGCCCCAGCACTTACTCGAATTGGATCAATAATCCTGTGGGTTACAGCGCCATTGTTATCGGCATAACCAATAGAAAGTGATTTCTCCTCCAGAATATATTTATTAACTAAGTCCATTGTTTCATTTGCCGTAGTGCGAGGCAGTGCACCTAAAGCTTCATTTGCCACTTGTCGTAAGTGCGCTTGCTTGTGACTCGATTTTTCGCCAGTGCGTATTGCACGAATAGCAGCGTTTAGCATATCGATATCAGGAGTTTCAATCTCTCCAACAATTCTTGGAGGACGAGGTTTTGTTTGTGCCCGACTAGAACGTGTGCCAGTCAGAATTAAACCGTTTGCAGACTCTGCTGCAGGCAAGTAACCCGCTTCTCGTAATACTCGCATTACATCAACTGCATCGTGATTAGAAACTATTACTTCAGGTGCAATACGTCTTAGTGCAAGAATTTCTACTTTCTTATCATTCATGATTTGTGCGATCAAAGCAGTATCTTCGCACCGAAGAAAAGAGGATGTATTACCAACTCTTAACTTGCCGTGCTTTTTCGCAACATCAGCAATGAGATACTCAAGAGGTTGCGGCATAGGAGTCTTAGAAGTCTTAACTAAAAACGCCTTAATCTCATCGCCAGTTTTGCCATGATCTAAAGCTCTACGAATCGTAACTTCACTAAATCTATAGACAGTCGCACCGCCACGGCTTTCAATGTCAGCCATGATCGCTAACTGTTGCGAAACTTCATGCTCCAGTGGGCCTGGTGCAATCGCTGTGTTATCACTTTGTATAAGGATGTGATCTACAGTTTTAGGTAGGTCATCATTTATTAGGCTTGTATCGCCACCATCTAGAAAAGTTAGGCCGTAAGTAGAAAGCGCACCCTGGCCCGTAATTCCAAGCCACTCGGCTTCTCGCAAACTCCAAGCAGCCAGCTCTTCTTGCATAGAAGAGTTACGTCGAACAGGTGCACGCCAGGCTAGCAGTGAGTTAAATGATGCCGAGTCAGGTGCTGTGCCTGGATTTTCTTTAAGAATAGTCAAGGTGAGCGCACGTACGCGTGCAGCGTTCACACGATCAAGCTCAGGTCCTAGTGCTGCAACATTTTTAGCTTCTGCGCGGCCGACTAGCCCACTAGCGCGGGATGTTATTAACCATGCAGAAGCCAATACCCTCCATCGATCTGCTGGAGTTTGCATGAGCCAAATATCAAACTTATTGCTTGGCATGATTCGATCATCGGCATCGATACTTATGAGTGAAGTTAAATAAGCCAACTCAGTAATAAAGGCAGTACATGACTCGTCTACACCGAGATGATTTGAAATTATTTTGAGGTCTCGGACACCTAAGCCTCCAGCACGCAACGCATCAGCCGGTTCTTGGGCCCAAAAATTTAATAGCTCTTCGACCCAGCGAAGTACTGTTGAAATATTTGCAATAGATGCCAGATCAATCTGATCCTTATTACGAGTCGCTCCAGTTAACTGGGGTGCATTAATAAAGTTGTGCTTATGGATTTTTCCACCGCGACAGTAGATCGCAACTTCACGTGGCAAAATAACTGTTCGTTGATCAAGTGGAACTAAGAATTTTTTTTCTAATAACCATGCAACACCAGGTCCAGGATTCTTAATATCTCCGATGCTTCCACGGGGTGGCCCCCAAACCAATCTTTCGAGTGCACGCTTTGCATCGGCTGGAGCATCATCTAATTCACTTAATTTTACTTTGACCATTGAAGCAGGGCCTAGTCCAGCCGGCTCATTTCCAAGTACATCGCGCAACTGAGAAGGAAGGCGCATTCCATCATTAGATGGATAGATCAGACCGATTGAAATCAAATAGTCCAATACACTTGAGCAAGATTTATCAGTTAACCCCGCTACTGATTTAGTTGAGAATGGCTCATTTAAAGCTGCCGCGGCTTCGAGTACTTGGAACTGCCATTGATTGAGTGAATCAATAGCCCGGGCCAAACTTGGAGGAGAACATGCGCGAACTGCAAGAGAGGCAACATCTGGCGGAACTGGTACTACAAGATCGGGGCGTTTAGAAAAAAGCTCCAAAAGTGCAGCATCATCGACACTACGTAGGTAGTCGGAGAATGAGCGCATTTCCATAACTTGCTTACATTACTGGGCTTTAGTGCTTATTGTGTAATCAGCGACGCTTTCGTCGAGGAGTGAGCCAGGTTCCTAAGGCTGCAAGTCGTACTACAACGGGTGAGAGCGCACGGCCGATAAATCTGGCACGTCGAAAATCATGGATTGGCCAGCCCTCGGCCATTGCGCGCAATCCTAAGATTGCATCTGGATTTATTGCAGATGGGTGACCGACGCATTGCAAAAGCGGAAGATCGTTATTGCTATCTGAGTACGCATAGCAATTCTCTAAATTTAAACCCTCTCGTTGAGCAAGTTCTCTTACCGCAATTGCCTTTTCTTTTCCGTGTAACAACGCACCTAACATCTCGCCCGTATAAGCGCCATCTTTAATCTGAGCTTTACTTCCAAGGGCTCCAGTGAAACCTAAACGATTGGCAATCAGCACAGCCATATCTTCTGGTGCGGCGGTAACTAACCAGACTTCCTCACCACTTGCTAAGTGCTTCTGTGCAATATCAATTGTTCCTTGCCACATTGCGGGAGAAACAAACTCATCATAAATCTCTTGAGCTATAGCTTCAATATCTTTGACACTATGACCACCAATAAAATTCGTTGCCGATTCTTGAAAGCGAGCTATCTCTTCCTTATTCTCTTTTCCTGTCAATCGAAATCGCAGATTAGCTAGAACGAAGCGGGAGATGTCTTTCTTTGTGAAATATCCACGTTGGTACATTCCACGCCCGAGGAAGTAGATCGTGGAGCCACGGATTAGCGTGTTATCTACATCGAAAAAGGCTGCTCGCTTCGCCGTGAGTGCCATGTCACTACCTTAACGAACTTGGGCCTATAGGGACGCTTTATGCTTACCCAATGAGTTCAACGGTCCATGTGATTCGTCACGGTGAAGTAGAAAACCCAGAGAAAATTCTCTATGGGCGTCAACCCGGATGGCGACTTTCTGATCGTGGCCAAGAAATGGCACGCACACTTGGAGATTGGTCAAAGAGCGTTGACCTAGGGGCATTATTTGTTTCACCGTTGCAGCGTGCGCAAGAGACTGCCGCACCGATTGCGGCAGCACACAATCTTGCAATCACGACTGATGCGCGATTAATCGAGGCGGCAAATGTATTTGAGGGCAAAGCATTTGGTGTTGGCGATGGAGTATTGCGGCATCCTGCCGCATGGAAGCACTTATGGAATCCTTGGCGACCTTCGTGGGGCGAACCATACGACGAACAAATAAATCGGATGCTTGCTGCAGTATTTGCAGCACGTACAGCAGCTAATGGTAAAGATGCAATTTGTGTGTCACACCAGTTGCCAATTTGGATTTTAAGAAGCGCAGTTGAAAGTCGACGCCTGCTCCATGACCCACGGAAACGTGAGTGTTCCTTGGCATCAGTGACAAGTATCCACTTTGATGATGAGGGATTGATATCCGGACTTACTTATTCAGAACCTGCACGGCACTTACTGCCAGGAAAATAATGAAAAATATTATTAAGTTAATTACATCCCTAGTAATTGTAATAACGTTAACAGGCTGTAGCGGAGGGGGAAGTTCAAGAGCGCAGGAAAGTTTTATCTCTGGAAATGGTTCAGTTACTTACATTAAATCCACTGATAGAATTCAAGCACCAGCACTTTCTGGAATGACCTTATCTGGAAAAAACTATTCCTTCGGTTCCGGAAGAGTCACCGTGGTAAATGTTTGGGCGTCATGGTGTGCTCCTTGTCGTGCAGAGATACCTGCACTAATTGCATTGTCTAAGAAATATAGTGAAACTACTTTTATTGGAATCCTTACCCGCGATAATCCACCGACTGCTGAAGCCTTTGCTAGACGTTTTGCGATTCCATACCCAACGCTTATCGACGACTCAATTTTGATTGGTTTCAAAGGCTCATTACCGGCAAATGCAATCCCATCAACGGTTGTCATTGATAGAAGTGGAAAAGTAGCAGGGCGAATATCTGGCCAAATCACCGTTGCATCTCTGTCTTCCTTGATTGAAAAGGTGAGTTCAGAGTGAAAGATTTCTTTGTCGAACAGATTCTGAGCGGATTTTTAATTACTGCATTTCCTATCGCAGTTATTGCTGGTTTTATTTCATTTCTATCGCCATGCGTATTACCCCTTGTTCCGGGATATCTATCTTTTGCTGCTGGTTTTTCTAATAGTCGAGGCAAAGTTCTTCTAGGCTCATTTCTATTTGTCCTTGGCTTTAGTACGGTCTTTGTTTCTTATGGTGCAGTTTTTGGTGGATTAGGAAATAGATTAGCTGCAAATGAAGTAGGAATATCTCGTGGACTTGGAGTTGTCACAATTTTTCTGGGTTTTATTTTCCTTGGAAAATTTGCGATGATGCCAACAATACGTCCCCGTATGAAAACTACCGGGGGACTTATTGGCGCTCCAATTCTCGGCTTCCTGTTTGGAATTGGGTGGACTCCTTGTATAGGCCCAGCGCTAGCTGCCGTTCAAACTTTAGCCTTCCAAGAGTCGAGTGCGGTACGTGGTGCATTGTTGTCACTTGGTTACTGCCTCGGTTTAGGTCTGCCCTTTATTGCTTCAGGACTCTTTCTCGATCGGTCAGAAAGACTTCGTAAAGTTCTGGTTCGCCGTGGAGATCTCATCTCTAAAATTGGCGGCATATTTTTAATCACCATTGGCCTCTTGCAAGTAATCGGAATTTGGGGGCAGATTATGAATTCTCTGCGCTCTCTTATTTCAGATTTCATTCCGGTGGTTTAAATGAGCCAAGAAAACCAACTTCCAGAGCTAGGCAGTATCGGATTATTTAGATTCGCTTGGCGACAATTAACAAGTATGCGCACCGCATTAATTTTATTGATGCTGTTGGGTGTTGCCGCCATTCCTGGCTCTTTAATTCCTCAAAGAACTCAAAACCCAATGGCGGTATCTGCCTATTTCAAGCGTTCTCCAGACTTGGCTACGTGGCTCGATCGATTCTCACTATTTGATGTCTATGGTTCACCCTGGTTTAGTGCGGTGTACATACTTCTGTTCATCTCACTCATTGGTTGTGTTTTGCCACGAACTATCGGGCATTTTCAAGCTGCACAGGCGTTGCCCCCACCGACTCCTAAGAATTTGGATCGTATGGAGTTCTATTCTTCATGGGCAGCACAAGGAAATGAAATTGAAGTCGCACGAGTCTGGTTGAAGAAGAATCGTTTTAGAGTGGTTGAAAAAGATGGTTCCTTGTCGGCTGAAAAAGGGTATTCACGTGAAACCGGAAATCTCTTTTTTCACTTAGCACTTATTCTCATTCTGCTTGGAATTTCAATGTCATCTCTTTTTGGAATGCGTGGTGATGCGATACTCAATGTTGGAGAGCGCTTTGTTAATACTCCGACTAGTTACGATTCATTAGCGTATGGAAAACTGTTTAAAGATGGAAAATTAGCTAACTTCATTCTTAAAGTTGATAATTTTGATGCACAATACAATATTGTCACTAATGCTCCAGAGGATTACACCCTGAATGTTACTTTGTATCAAGGAGATTTAACTAAAGGTATAAAAAAGGTAATTAAAGTTAATTCTCCTCTCACTATTGGTAGCACAAAGATTTATCTTCAGGCTAATGGCTATTCACCAGTCGTCACGGTTCGAGATTCAGAAGGTAATGTGGCTTTGCAAGGACCAGTTCCATTTTTACCGCAAGATGGAAACCTACGTTCTATAGGTGCAATAAAAGTTCCAGATGCGGAACCGCAGGTTGGATTTGTTGGTTCATTTGTCCCAACGTACGAACGAAGCAATGGCAATGGAGCAATTAGCGCATTCCCGCAAGCATTAGATCCACGCTTGCTGCTTTCTGCGTGGTCTGGTGATTTAGGTTTAGATTCTGGAATCCCACAATCCGTTTATCGCATCGATACCTCAAAAATGAAGCAGATCGGATTGAAATCCCTTAAGCCCGGTGAAAGTTTTGCTTATGCAGGCGGTTCACTAACTTTCGAAGGCTATGTCCAGTGGGTTAACCTTCAGATAGTCGATGATTCCGGCAAGAGTTTTGCACTACTCGGGGCTATTGTTTCCATCCTTGGACTGCTTGCATCGCTTTTTACTCGCCGCCGTAGAATTTGGATTCGAGTAGGTACTGACGTAGAAGTAGCCGGTTTAGCTAAAAATGCCGCACCCGGCTTAGAGCAAGAGTTAGCTATATTTGTACGAGTTATTAAGGGAGAGATGTAAATGTCACGCACTTGGGCCTATCTTTCCAACTATCTAATTTACTCATCGATGGCCGTTTACACACTTTCATTTTTTGCTCATGCTTTAGAAACAGCTTGGGCAGTGAAGATTCCTGATGCAAAATCTGGAAAAACTCTTGACTATAAGCGAACTGAAAAAGTTGCTCGTATTGCTACAGCCATGATGATTCTTGGCTTTTTACTTTTATTTGCTGGAGTCATTGCACGTGGAGTTTCCGCAGGGCGAGTCCCTTGGGGCAATATGTACGAATTTTCAATTACTGGTGCATTAGCGTTTTCAGGTGCTTACTTAGGAGCTCTTCGAAAATATGATCTACGGTGGTTAGGACTTTTAGTTTCAACTGCAGTCTTGTTAACTTTAGGAACAGCAGTAGCAGTTCTTTATCGGCCTAGTGCACCTCTCGTTCCTGCACTTAAATCAACGTGGCTAGTTATTCACGTTTCTGCGGCAATTATTTCTGGTGGAGTTTTCTTACTAGCCAACGCTGTTGCCGCCGCTTATCTCTATTTAGATTCCATGGAAGCTAAAGGTGAACGTACGGCTTGGGCTAAGCGCTTGCCATCACTTGAATACTTAGACCAACTGTCATATCGCTTAGTTGCATTTGTCTTTCCTTTATGGACTTTTGCAGTTATAGCCGGCGCGATTTGGGCTGAAAGTGCTTGGGGACGTTACTGGGGTTGGGATCCTAAAGAGACGTGGGCATTTATAACCTGGGTTGCATATGCCGCTTACCTGCATGCACGCGTCACAATTGGTTGGCGTGGGCGCCGTGCAGCATGGCTGTGTTTATTTGCTGGCTCAACATTTCTATTTAACTATGTATACGTCAATATCTGGGGTACTGGAAAACATACATACTCAGGGCTTTAAATACGTCCTAGAAAATCCGGATCATCATCGGGTGGCAAAATCCGACGCTTGGGCTTAGGTCCACCTAAACGCGGGCCCTTAGGTCGTCCCGCTATCCAATAAGCGATAGGGCCAAGAGTTCCAATAAGAATGATTATTAAAATCCAACCCCACTTTGGCAAATTACGAATCTGAGATTCATCGGTGCGCGCACAGTCGACTAACGTGTAGATAGTGAAAGCAACCAATAAAAGAGGAAGCAGTACTCGTGTCATGGCTTTATTGTAGCGCTAAGGCAAGTGCAAAAACGATGGCGAATATAAGTTGTAATTTGCCAGTCTTGCCGAGGAGCGGAATTAACTGAGCCCCATGTGCACCACTCATAACAGTGCGAGCGATAGAAAAAGTAAGTGGCGTCACTAAAAGGGTGAGCATCGCCAGTGGTTTAAAGGTAGCAATCGCCGCTGTATGTGCGAGAACGAGTAATGCGACAAAGAAACGTCTAGCGGCGGAATCACCCATACGAACTGCGAGAGTTCGTTTACCGACTAATTCATCTTGTTCGCGATCTCGAAGATTATTTATCGACAGGATCGCACATGAGAGTGCGCCCATTGGTATAGCCACGATAAAGCTCACAAGGGTCAGCTTTTCGGTTTGTACATAATAGGTACCGACTGTTGCAACAATGCCAAAGAAAATGAATACTGAAATCTCGCCAAATCCACTGTAACCATATGGTTTCTTGCCACCTGTGTAATTCCAGGCAGCCACAATTGAAAGGAGACCGATGGCGATTAACCATGGTGAAGTTAAAAGTGCAAGCCACAAGCCCGCAATTGATGCAAAAACAAAAGAGAGTAGTGCTGCGCTTTTTACTGAACGAGCACTAGCTAATCCGCTTGCAACTAAACGTGTGGGCCCAATTCGATGTGTATCTGTTCCCTTGATGCCATCGGAGTAATCATTAGCGAAGTTAACGGCGATTTGTAGCCATAAACCTACTTTCAGCGCCAATGCCGCACGAAACCAGTTGAAATCTGGTCCCGCAAGTGCTGATGCAACAATGATGGGAGCAATAGCTGCTGGCAAGGTACGTGGCCGTGCGCCCACGATCCACTTATTCATGATCAACCATTCGGGTAAGTGCCGTTCGGTCAGTCTTGCCGATTCCTAGCAGCGGAAGTGAATCTAAAAAGTGAATGCCTTTAGGTTTTGCAATCCCACCCAAAGCCGCCTCTAAGTAATGTGAAATATCTGTCTCACTAATGTCACCGACTACACCGATATGGAGCGCTTGACCCCACTGTGCATCATTAACCGCAAAAGCTGCGAACTCAATATCGGGAAAGCGAACCGACAAAGTTGCTTCAACTGCAATAAGAGACAAGTTTTCACCACCAGAGATAATTACATCATCAGCTCGGCCTTTTACTTTAAGTTTTCCATTGATAACTTCACCAAGATCGTTAGTTGTAAACCAGCCATCGTGGAGTTTAAATAGCTCGGGAAAATTTAAGTAACTATTAGCTAGAAGCGAGCCGCGAATTTCAATAACTCCGTTTTCGTTGATTCGGAACTCAACTCCATTGAGCGCACTACCGTCATAAATACACCCACCACAAGTTTCAGTCATTCCATACGTTTCAATAATATGTATTCCAGCACTTATTGCTTCTTCTCGAAGTGCTGAAGTAAGTGCAGCACCTCCGACTAAAACTGCGCGTGCACTTTGAAGATGTCGCAGCAATCTCTCATCAGAGTTAAGCGCTCTGAAAAGTTGTGTCGGTACAACCGAAGTAAAATCTACGGTTGGAAATTCGCCGTCAAAATTTCGTAAATCAATAGGAAGCGTTCCAACTTCCATTGATCGAATAATTACGTTGATCCCGGCAATGTGTGTAGTAGGCAGCAGTAAGGACCACTGAGATCCATTAGCCGCTTCAAGAAATGTATTTGCTGCCTTTGCCGATACCAACAGCGATTGCGGTGTAAAGGCGACCTCTTTGATGACTCCAGAGCTGCCACTTGTTCCTATTACTAGGCAGATAGATGTGGGGCATGTCGCCGAGTTAATGTCGGCCAGACCCAGGGCAGGACCAGTTCCTACGAGTGCCGCAGTAAGAAGTCCCGCCAAATCTGGGACTTCACACGCAGGGCTGACCCGCAGTATTTCTCGTTGTGACTTCATCTCCATTGCAGCCGTAGGCTATCGCTAGCAACGAAGGTGGAGGAAATATGAGCAAGCCGATTAACCGTGATTTTGGCAGCCGTGAGCTCCCGCAGTGGAGAACTGGCCCAGGTGGCGAGAGTTTTGTTGACATCACGTATCAGGTTGGCGATGCGATCGCCAAGATAACGATAAATCGCCCTGAGCTACACAACGCTTTCCGCCCACAGACAATCATTGAACTTATTGAGGCATTTTCACTTGCTCGAGATAACGAAGAAGTCGGTGTCATTATTTTAACTGGCGCAGGAACCAAAGCATTTTGCTCAGGTGGCGACATCAGTGTGCGCGGAGATGACGGATACCTTGGCGAGGACTCATTAGCGCAAAAAGGTATTGGCCGACTTAATGTTTTAGATTTACAGATTCAAATTCGCAGAACACCAAAACCAGTTGTTGCAATGGTTGCGGGTTGGGCAATCGGAGGCGGTCATGTGTTGCATGTTGTGTGTGATTTAACGATTGCGGCAGATAATGCAAAGTTTGGTCAGACAGGACCAAAGGTTGGTTCTTTTGACGGTGGCTATGGCGCTGGATTATTAGCTGCACATGTTGGTCAGAAAAAAGCGCGCGAGATTTGGTTTATGACTCGTCAATATGATGCACAAGAAGCGCTCGCCATGGGATTAGTAAATACTGTAGTTCCGGTTGCCGAACTTGAGGCCGAAACGGTTTCATGGTGTCGTGAAATGTTACGTAACTCTCCACTTGCACTTCGCTTGCTCAAATCAAGTCTTAATGCAGCAGATGATGGTCAAGCTGGTATCCAACAATTAGCAGGGGATGCAACACTTTTGTTCTATATGAGCGAAGAGGGTCAAGAAGGCCGTGATGCATACAAAGAGAAACGTCCGCCAAATTTTGAAAAGTTCCCTAAGCGTCCATAAGTAATGCTTGATTCAATTCTGGGCTCATTGCGTGTTGTTGCACTTGCAACCAAGACTGACTTTCGTGCTGTCACATCGCGCGAAGTTGCTCTCTTTGAAGGGCCTATGGGTTGGGGAGAGTTCTCTCCATTTTTGGAGTACAGCTATAGCGAATCAGTTCCATGGCTAACGAGTGCTTTTGAAGCGGCCTTTGTTTCACCACCACCAGCTCTTCGTTCAGAGATAGCTGTAAATGCCACTCTGCCAGCTTTAGACAACGCGCAAGAGATTGAGTCACTTCTAGATTCTTATCCAGGGTGCTCAGTAATCAAAGTAAAAGTTGGAACTGATCCAGTTAAAGATTTAGAGCGGCTCGCAATTATTCGGGAACTCCGTCCACATGCCATGATTCGAATCGATGTTAATGGCTTATGGAATGTCGACCAAGCAGCCTCTTTTCTTAATGCTGTTGGAGATATTGAATATGTAGAACAACCTTGTGCCAGCATTGAAGAGTTACGTGAGTTAAAAAAACGGACAAGCATAAAGATTGTCGGCGATGAAGTAGTAAGAAAAGCAAAGGATCCATTTGCGGTGGATTTATCAGAAGCAGTAGATTTTGTGATGTTAAAAGTTGCCCCACTAGGTGGCATTACACGCGCACTTGAAATTGCTCACCACCATAGACTTCCGGTCGTAGTTTCCAGTGCACTAGAAAGCGCAGTAGGAATCTCTTATGGACTCAAACTTGCCAGTGCGCTACCTTCTCTTGATTTTGCATGTGGTTTAGGTACTGGCTCTCTTTTGGCAGTAGATGTTGACCACCTTCCGATAAATAATGGAATGATTGGTGTTGCTGATGTTCGCCCAGAAGTTTCGGTACTTAACAAGTTGGCGGTTTCTAACGAACGTTTAAACTGGTGGAAGAATAGAATTCGTATGACCTGGAGCGCAGGTGCAGAGAGTTTTATCAATGAGAGAGGGTGGGGTCAATGAATGCATCGACCTCATTAGCTCGCGTTATAGTTCGCCAAATTATTGAAGCTGGAATAACTGATGTTGTTATCTCCCCAGGATCTAGAAATGCCCCACTTTCACTCGCTTTTCATGCTGCGCAGACTCGAGGCTTAATCAAAACTCATATTCGAATCGATGAACGATCTGCAGCTTTTTTTGCACTAGGACTAATTAAATCAACAGGGCGTCCAGTTCCGGTTGTGTGCACGAGCGGAACCGCAGTTGCGAATTATCATCCTGCGGTTTTAGAGGCTAGCCATACAAATGCCGCATTATTAGTGTTAACGGCAGATAGACCAGCGATGCTCCGCCGAACTGGCGCAAATCAAACTACAGAACAGGCTCGAATCTTTGGTAAAGCCGTTCGCTACTTTGCCGATATCGATGGCCCAGTTTTTCCAATGGATCTGCCGATAGATAGTTTACGAACTGGCCCAGTTCACTTAAATCTGCAGTTTGATGAGCCGCTTCTTCCCGATGATTCAACCCAGTGGCTGGATGAAATCTCTATCGGGACCGCCAAAAAACCTTCACATTCAAAAGTGGGAACCTTAAAAGTTCAAGGTAGCCGAGGTGTGCTCGTTATTGGACATGACCGTGGTGGATTAAGTGTCGAAGAGGTGCGAGCTTTTGCTAAGAAACTCAAGTGGCCAATTATCGCAGAGGATCCCCTGTCATTTCCGGATGCAGTTGCCCACGCATCTATTTTCTTAACCTCACAAGAGATTCGAAGTGTTTTGATTCCTCAAGTTTGCGTTGTCATTGGTCGGACAACTTTGTCACGCTCAGTTAACGCTCTCATTAAATTGGCACCGGTGCAGTGCGTAATAGATCCCCGTATGGCAACTGTTGATGGTGATCGCACTGGAGATAAGAAGTTCACCGCAATTCCAGAGCTAGATATTCAGATCGCCTCTGATGATTGGATTGCTCAGTGGCAGAAATATTCACAACGTTGCGCAAAAGTTATTAGCGAAATCAATGGCTGGAATGAGGCAAGTATCGCGCGGACAATTGCAGCAGAACTTCCTAAGGATTCTTCGCTTTTCATCGCATCATCGCGCCCGATTAGGGATATCGAAGGATTTGCTACTCCACGAGGTGATATCCGCACATACGCCAACAGGGGATTAGCTGGAATAGATGGAAATGTTTCTACTGCTTTGGGAGTTGCATACGGAACAACATCTTGTTGTGCGGTGCTTGGAGACTTAGCATTTCTACATGACATTACTGGCTTAATTCACCGCGAAGAGATTAATTGTAGGTTCATAGTTATTAATAATGATGGTGGAGGAATTTTTTCAACACTTCCTCAACGAGGTGTTGCGGGTTTTGAAGAAGTTTTTGGAACGCCACATGGTTTAGATCCTGCAGCAATTGCATCGGCCATGGGGGTTGAATCTAAAACTGTAAAATCTATCGATGCATTAAAGAAAGCAATGTCAGCGCCTATCAAAGGGATTTCAGTAATTGTTGCAGAAGTTCCTTCACGTGATGCTAATGCTGATAACTTGAAAATTATCTACGAAAAGATGAATTCGATTTAAATAAGCGCGCTGCGCATAGGTATTAACTTAGCTTCACTTTCGGCTAACTCTTTATCTGGATTAGATCCTGCAACAATCCCACAACCTGCAAAAATACGGATTGAGTTAGCATTTATTTGCCCACAGCGAAGAGCGATTCCAAGTTCACCGTCTCCAGCCGCATCTATCCAACCAACTGGACCTGCATAACGACCCCGTGACATTCCTTCGATTTCATTAATTAACTCGGTCGCTTTAGTGCGAGGAGTTCCACACACTGCTGCCGATGGGTGAATTTGCTCAAGAATCGTAAAGGCATCAACATGTGCAAGCTTTTCTGCTAACGCTCCAGTCACATCAGTTGCAAGATGCATGACATTTGCTAAGTGCAATACAAATGGAGACTCTGGAACATTTGTAGATGTACAAAAAGGTTCAAGGGCTTCGGCTACTGATCGCACTGCATATTCATGTTCTTCAAGGTCTTTTGAAGAGCGGGCAAGTGATGCTGCTAGCGCTAAGTCACGTTCGTCATTGCCGGTTTTACTGATTGTTCCAGCAAGGACTCGCGAGGTAACCATTTTACGAGATAAGCGAAGAAGCAGCTCGGGTGTTGCACCCACGAGACCGGAAACGGCGAAGCACCATGTTGATGGATACTCAGCTGCTAATTTCATTAAAATTGAACGTGCATCGATTGGTGATTCAGAAGTGCCAGTAAAGTCACGAGCTAATACGACTTTATCTAGTGCACCTTCATGTATTCGCTGAACTGAATCGGTAACCCGTTGCTTCCAATTGTGATTGCTCTCTTCATTGTGATTCCAAGCAACAGGGTTTGGTGCAAAAACAGTTATAGTAGATTTTAAAGTTGGTTGTGGTGATGCACCAACCCAAGTAATCCAAGATTTTTCACCCTTCATACCAACAATTACTTGTGGAATTACTAATACCGATGCCTCGTTTGGTGAAAAGGAAAAAGATGAAAAGAGAAGCGGACCAGTTCCACTTCCATGTACCGAATTTGATACTGCAAAACCTTCAAGTTGTTTTTGCCACCAATGTCGAGCATCAGCAAAACGATTAGGGCCACTAACAGTGGTGGTTGCGTGGACACCCCACCCAACTAATCCTTCGCCTGCGCGTACCCAAGCAAGGGGAGCCTCGTCTGGCAAAAGTTCTAACAGTGCAAGGTGTTCACCCAGGTGCGTTGTTGTAACAGGGATCAAGGAAGGCATGCGGCGACCAATACCATGCGTAAATCTCCCTCAGAAGTAAGTTGTGGATGAGCCTACTTCACGAGAGAATGCCTCTATGTCGCGCGCTCATCTCAACAAAGATCCTGATGAAGTAGCTGCAATGTTTGATGGCGTTGCCAAGCGATATGACATCGTTAATGATCTGCTCAGTCTTGGCCGCACGAAAGCTTGGCGCCGAGCTGTAACGAAAATAATCGCGCCTGCCCCAGGAATGAGGATTTTGGATTTAGCTGCAGGTCCGGGCTCATCCTCACAACCCCTGCACGAGGCAGGCGCCGATGTTCTCTCCACTGATTTTTCAGAGGGAATGCTGGCCCAAGGCCGAAAATCCCGTCCCTATCTGAGTTTTTCCAAGGCCGATGCCCTCAACCTGCCTTTTGAGGCCAATACCTTTGATGTCACCACGATCTCCTTTGGTCTTCGCAACACCGTTGACTTTCCAAAGGCGCTGGCCCAGGCCCTTCGAGTGACTAAACCAGGTGGCCGAATGGTCGTCGTCGAGTTCTCCCACCCCACTTGGCGGCCATTTCGCCGGCTCTATATGGGCTATCTGATGCGAGCTCTGCCCGTTATCGCCCGGAAAACCTCCTCAAACCCGGATGCCTACGTCTATTTAGCTGAATCCATCCGGGCCTGGCCCAATCAAGTCGATCTCGCAGCGGCTATGGAGGCGGCGGGCTGGACGCATGTGAGCTGGAAAAACCTGACTTTTGGGGTTGTTGCAGTTCACATAGGGATAAAGGGCTAGCGGTCATTGGCATTGGCCTAACGACTCTAAGATTTCATTCGTGATATCCACATCTAATCCATACGTGCCAATTCTGGTGCTAGGGGCGATCGGCTTTGGTTTTTCTATAATTTCGATTGCCGCTGGAGCTCTGACTGGACCGGCGCGCTATAACCGCGCTAAAGCCGATGCGTACGAGTGTGGAATCGAACCTTCACCACAAGCGGCCGAGGGTGGACGTTTTCCAGTTAAGTATTTTTTAACTGCCATGTTATTTATCATCTTTGATATTGAAATTGTTTTCCTTTATCCATGGGCCGTCACCTTCGATAAGTTAGGTGTTTTTGGTTTAGTTGAAATGGCGATTTTTATTGGAACTGTTTTCGTCGCATACGCATATGTATGGCGTCGCGGTGGATTGGAATGGGACTAACACATGGGTCTAGAAGAGAAGATTCCTAGCGGCTTTCTATTAACAACAGTAGAAAAACTTGCAGGCTATATGCGCAAGAACTCTCTGTGGCCAGCAACTTTTGGTCTCGCATGCTGTGCAATCGAAATGATGGCCGTTGGCTCAGCAGCTAAATACGACATTTCACGTTTTGGTATGGAAGTTTTTAGAGCTTCACCACGGCAAGCGGATTTAATGATTGTGGCCGGCCGCGTTTCAAATAAAATGGCTCCAGTTCTTCGACAGATTTATGATCAAATGTCAGCGCCTAAGTGGGTTATTGCCATGGGTGCATGCGCATCATCGGGTGGAATGTTTAATAATTACGCCGTAGTTCAAGGTGTTGACCACGTTGTTCCAGTTGATATTTATCTACCAGGTTGCCCACCACGTCCTGAAATGTTGATGGATGCAATTCTGAAACTTCACGAAAAAATTTACGATGAAAAACTAGGAGCTAACCGCGCCCAAATCATCAAAGAGGTTGAGCTCGCAGCTATGAACGCTAAGCCAACTATTGAGATGAAGGGCTTGTTAGCGTAAATGACTGATTCTGGATTGTTTGGCGCTCGCGGTACAGGTGACACATCTGGCTATAGCGGCCTAGTACGCACCCCTGCATCGACTGGCTCTTCAGAACGTCCATATGGCAGCTATTTTGATGAGGTTGCCGACGATTTAGAGCGTGCTTATCCAGAGTTTTCACATGCAATTGAGCGAGTAGTTGTTGATCGTGGAGAACTCACTTTGCACGTTAAGCGCGAAAAGCTTGTCGAGGTTGCGATGATTTTGCGCGACTCACTTAAGTTTGAAATGTGCATGGGAGTTTCGGGAGTTCATTATCCGGACAGAACCGATCGTGAATTCAGTGCGGTCTATCCACTTCTTTCACTCACACATAATCGCCGAATTCGACTTGAAGTTTCAGTTGCCGATGCCGATGCACATATACCTTCACTCGTTGAAGTGTGGGCGGGTAATAACTGGCATGAGCGTGAAACCTTTGACATGTTTGGAATTATCTTTGACGGTCATCCAGGACTGACTCGAATTTTGATGCCAGATGATTGGCAAGGTCATCCACAACGTAAAGATTATGCACTTGGTGGAATCGCTGTGGAATATAAAGGTGCAACAACTCCTCCTCCAAATGATCGAAGGAGTTATAAGTGACAACTTTTGATCCGTATGCGCCATCACGTGACACAACTGAAGGCACAGTCTTTTCTGTAACTGGGGGAGACTGGGATTCGCTGATTCAAGAGATTGGTTCTACTAAAGAAGAACGCGTTGTCGTCAACATGGGTCCACAACACCCATCAACTCACGGTGTGCTTCGTTTAGTTCTTGAGCTAGAAGGCGAAACTGTCACTGAGGTTCGATGTGGAATCGGTTACCTGCACACTGGAATTGAAAAAAACATGGAGTTCCGTAACTGGACTCAAGGAACAACATTTGTCACACGTATGGATTACTTGTCACCGTTATTTAATGAGACTGCGTATTGCTTAGCCGTTGAAAAACTCTTGGGAATCACTGCAGATGTTCCAGAGCGCGCGAGTGTCATTCGCGTCATGATGATGGAGCTCAATCGAATCTCTTCACACATGGTGGCACTGGGTACCGGAGCGCTTGAACTTGGCGCGATTACTCCTATGTTCTTTGCTTTCCGCGAACGTGAAATCGTTCTCGATATCTTTGAAATGATCTCTGGTTTGCGCATGAATATGGCCTATATCCGTCCAGGCGGAGTCCAACAGGACCTACCCGAAGGTGCGATTCCTAAGATTCGTGATGCAGTCAAGACAATGCGCAAGAACTTTAAAGATAATACGACGCTCCTAGTTGGTAACTCGATTTGGCTCAAGCGCACACAAGGCATCGGATATTTAGATCTAGCTGGTGCAACAACTCTTGGAATCACAGGGCCAGTTCTACGTTCAACTGGTCTTCCATGGGATCTACGCAAAGTTCAGCCATATTGTGGTTACGAAAACTATAACTTTGATGTTATTACTGCTGATACATGTGATGTTTATGGACGCTTCTTAATTCGCATGAATGAATTAGAACAATCACTACGGATTATCGAACAAGCGTTAGATAAATTAGAAAAACTTGAAGGTGCACCAGTGATGGTTGCAGATAAGAAGATTGCATGGCCAGCACAACTTGCTTTAGGCAGTGATGGGCTTGGTAACTCACTGAACCATATTCGCGAAATTATGGGAACCTCAATGGAGTCATTGATCCATCACTTCAAGTTAGTGACAGAGGGTTTCCATGTGCCAGCGGGTCAGGCATATGTTGCGATTGAATCACCACGCGGTGAACTCGGTGCAAGTGTTGTCTCTGATGGAGGAACTCGCCCTTATCGAGTGCATTTCCGCGAGCCATCTTTTAATAATTTACAAGCAACAGCTGCAATGAGTGAAGGTGGAATGATCGCTGACATTATTGGTGCGGTTGCATCCATTGACCCTGTGATGGGAGGCGTCGATCGCTAATGGCATATTCAACTGAAGATCTTGCAATAATGGATTCGATCATTGCACGCTATCCACGTTCACGTTCGGCAATTATGCCGCTTCTACACTTTGTACAATCGCGCGTAGGTTTTGTAGATGGCGAAGGCATTGAACTCATTGCAAAGCTATTAACTCTTGAAACCGCTGAAGTTTCTGCAGTTGCAACGTTTTACACCCAATACAAGCGCAAGCCAGTCGGTGAATATCACGTGGGTGTTTGTACAAACACTTTATGTGCAGTGATGGGTGGAGATGCCATATTTGCTGGCTTAAAAGCCCATCTAGGGCTAGAAAACGATGGCGTAACTGCTGATGGAAAAGTTTCACTTGAACATATCGAATGTAATGCCGCATGTGACTACGCGCCTGTTGTCATGGCTAACTGGGAGTTTTACGACAACCAGACTGTCCAATCGTCGAAGGATTTAGTGGATTCAATGCGTCAAGGAGATCCAAAGCCTCCTACTCGTGGTCCTAATACATTGGTTACATGGAAAGAAGCATCTGCAGTTCTTGCTGGAATCAATGACGGAAAAGCTCATGAAGGTATTCAAGCCGGAGAGCCTTCACTTCTTGGATTAAAGATTTCGAAAGAGGGCAAGAAATGACTCAATTAGTGCCCGTACTGTCAGCTCACTGGGATGAAAAAGATTCATTCACTATTGAGGCATACACGCGTCATGGTGGATATAAAGCTTCTCAAAAAGCATTAACTATGGATCCAGATGCAGTAATTCAAATGGTTAAAGATTCAGGTTTACGAGGTCGTGGTGGTGCTGGTTTCCCAACTGGAATGAAGTGGGGATTTATCCCACAAGGTGACAACAAAGATCACTATCTGGTTGTTAACGCCGATGAGTCAGAGCCGGGCACATGTAAAGACACACCATTACTAATGGCAAACCCACACGTTCTTATCGAAGGTTGCATTATCGCCTGTCATGCAATTCGCGCTAAGCACGCATTTATTTATATTCGTGGAGAAGTTACCCATGTTGTTCGTCGCATGAATCAAGCTATTGAAGATGCTTATAAAGCTGGACACCTTGGTAATGGAGTTGAATTAGTTCTCCATGTTGGTGCTGGTGCATATATCTGTGGTGAAGAGACTGCGCTCTTAGATTCACTCGAAGGTTTCAGAGGCCAGCCACGTCTACGCCCACCGTTTCCTGCAATCGCTGGTTTATATGCACGACCTACTGTTGTAAACAATGTTGAATCTATTGCATCAGTTCCAGCGATTATCGCTAATGGTGCCGAGTGGTATCAATCCATGGGTACTGAAAAAAGCAAAGGAACAACGCTGTATTCACTCTCAGGCCACGTTAATAACCCAGGCCAGTTTGAAGCCCCGCTAGGCATAACTTTGCGCGAAATTCTGGAACTCTCAGGCGGCATTCGTACCGGCCACACATTGAAGTTCTGGACTCCTGGTGGATCATCGACGCCAATATTTACACAAGATCACTTAGATACACCGTTGGATTACGAAGGCGTATCGGCTGCTGGTTCGATGCTCGGAACTAAAGCACTACAAATTTTTGATGAGACAACATGTGTTGTGCGTGCAGTACTGCGTTGGACCGAGTTTTATAAGCACGAATCCTGCGGCAAGTGCACACCATGCCGTGAAGGTACATGGTGGTTAGTACAGATTCTGCGTGACCTTGAAGCCGGCAAGGGAACTGAAGCAGATTTAGCAAAACTTCTTGATCTGTGCGACAACATCCTTGGTCGTTCATTCTGTGCACTTGGTGATGGAGCCACTAGCCCCATCACTTCATCTATTAAATATTTCCGTGATGAGTACATCGCTCACATTACTCATGGTGGTTGCCCATTTGATCCAGTTGCTTCAACTCTATTTGTTGGGGTAGGTGCATAAATGACAACTGCAGAAATCGTCGACATGATCACCGTTGTTATTGATGGCTTTGAAGTAAGCGTTCCAAAGGGAACTCTAGTTATTCGAGCTGCTGAACAACTTGGAATTCAAATTCCTCGTTTTTGTGATCATCCATTATTAGATCCAGTTGGAGCATGTCGCCAATGTTTAGTTGATATTGAAATTAACGGACGCGCTTTTCCAAAGCCTCAAGCATCATGCACAATTCCGGTTGAGCCAGGAATGATTGTAAAAACACAATTAACATCGCCTGTTGCAGATAAAGCCCAGCAAGGTGTGATGGAGTTATTACTTATCAATCACCCGCTGGATTGCCCAGTCTGCGATAAGGGCGGTGAATGTCCACTTCAAAATCAGGCCCTTAGTTCTGGACATAGCGAGTCGCGTTTCCAAGGCGTTAAACGGACATTTGAAAAGCCAATTAATATTTCTTCTCAAGTTCTGCTAGATCGCGAACGCTGTGTTTTATGCGCGCGCTGTACTCGTTTTTCAGAGCAAATTGCGAGTGATCCATTTATTACGCTTAATGAGCGCGGAGCATTGCAGCAAGTAGGAATTTACGAGAAGCAGCCTTTCACTTCATATTTCTCAGGTAATACAGTTCAAATCTGTCCAGTAGGTGCGCTTACAGGTGCTTCATATCGTTTCCGTGCTCGTCCATTTGATTTAGTCTCAACTCCATCTGCTTGTGAACACTGCGCATCTGGTTGTGACATGCGTACCGATGTTCGCCGCGGAAAAACACTGCGCCGTCTTGCTGGTGAGGATGCATCCGTTAACGAAGAGTGGAACTGCGATAAAGGACGTTGGGCATTTAAGTATGTAACTGCTGTTGATCGTCTTGCACATCCACAAATTCGCAATAGCGATGGTGAATTAGTTCAGGCATCGTGGCCGGAAGCTTTAGCTGCTGCAGCACAAGGATTAAAAGCTTCAGCATCAGCCGTACTTATTGGTGGCCGTACAACCCACGAAGATGCTTATGGGTATAGCAAGTTTGCCCGCATTGCACTTAATACAAACGATATTGATTTCCGCTCACGAGTTTCATCAGATGAAGAACGTGAATTTTTAGCTACTCACATTGTTGGCTCAACAACTACGTACTTAGATATCGATCGTGCAGATCATGTTGTATTAGTTGGCTTTGAACCAGAAGAAGAGTCTCCAATTGTCTTCTTAAGAATTAACAAGCAGTTCCGAAAGCGCGCATTAAAAGTTACATCTATTGGTAGCAAACTTTCAATTGGCGTTGAAAAACTTAAAGGTGAGTTTGTAAAGGTTGCACCAGGCGAAGAGGCCACTGCAATTGCTGGATTACCACTGACAGCTAAGTCAGTAATTCTTGTCGGAGAACGTGCATCAGAAAGCGCTGGAGTCTTAAGCGCAGTTGCCGCACTCGCTTCCTCAACTAGTGCAAAAGTCGCATGGATTCCTCGTCGTGCCGGAGAACGTGGCGCACTTGAAGCAGGAGCAATTGGAAACTTGTTACCAGGTGGCCGCCCCGTCTCTGATGCCTCAGCCCGTGTGGATATTGCTGCACTATGGAATGCCCCTTCACTTCCAACCACAGTTGGCCGCTCAAACGATGAGATTTACGCTGCAGTGAATTCTGGAGACTTAGGCGCGCTCCTAGTCGGTGGAGTCGATCCGCTTGATGGATTAAATAGCACCGCCGCCCTAGCCGCACTTGATAAAGCCTTTGTCGTCTCTCTTGAAATTGCGCCAAGTGAAGTTACGCAACGTGCAAATGTAATTTTGCCAGTTGCTGCAATCACTGAGAAAAGTGGATCATTCCTTAACTGGGAAGGTCGTGCACGTAAATTCGACGCGGCAGTTGATAATTCACTTAATCGAAGTGATCTTCGAATTCTTTCGATGATTGCACAAGAGATGGGTGTATCGCTCAATCTTGGCACTGTCACAGCGGCAGCAAAAGAGATTGCCTCCATAGGAACATGGGATGGCGCACGTGCAACTATGAAACCAATTAAGTCTGGGAAAACCGAATCACTTAAGGACAATGAATTCATTCTCACTTCATGGCGTCGTCTTTTAGACCTTGGAACTTTACAAAAGGGTGAAGATAATTTAGCTGGCACCGCTCGCCAATGTGTAGCCGTAATTTCACCAAAGCGCGCAGCATCATTGGGTGTTGTCGATGGAGATCAGCTTAAAATCTCATCGGCTTTAGGTGCAGTCACGCTTCCAGCTCTTGTTGAAGATATTCATGATGATGCTGTGTGGGCGCCTCGTAATTCACGTGGATCTCAGTTACTTGTAAACCTAGGCGCTGCACATGGCGCAGTAGTTACGGTGGTGAAGATATGACAACTGCAGAGTTAATTGGAACAGATCCAGGATGGCTAATCACCGTCAAAGCTTTACTGGTCTTTGTAGTCTGCGTAGTCCTGACGCTTATGTCTGTATGGGGTGAGCGCCGATTAGTTGGTCGTATGCAACAACGCCCAGGACCTAACCGTGTTGGTCCATTTGGTTTAGTTCAAGCACTAGCCGACGGTGTGAAACTTGCGCTGAAGGAAGATCTGATTCCCGCAGCAGCCGACAAGATTGTCTTCGTCGTAGCCCCAATTATTAGTGCTACAACCTGCTTTATGTCCTTTGCAGTTATTCCAATAACAGGGCCGGTTACATTGTTTGGACATAAAACTGCGATGCAACTTACTGATTTACCTGTCGGTGTTCTCTATGTATTAGCGATTGCTTCTGTTGGAGTTTATGGAATCATCTTGGCTGGTTGGTCATCTGGTTCAACTTATCCGCTACTTGGTGGACTTCGATCAAGCGCACAAGTCATTTCTTATGAAATTGCCATGGGGCTTTCATTAGTTTCTGTCTTTATTTATGCGGGCTCTATGTCAACTTCTGACATCGTTGCCGCACAAACTTCTTGGTGGTACGGAGTTGTTTTATTCCCATCGTTCGCTATTTATGCAATCTCTATGGTTGGTGAAACCAACCGCGCACCATTTGATTTAGCCGAAGCTGAAGGCGAGCTCGTTGGTGGTTTCCATACAGAATACTCTTCACTTAAGTTCGCACTCTTTTTCTTAGCAGAATACGTCAACATCATTGCAGTCTCCGCTTTGGCCACAACGTTATTCCTAGGCGGATATCACGCTCCACCATTCTTAGGTTTTACTGAAAACTGGCTCGGTGGTTGGTTCACTGCACTTTGGTTCTTCTCAAAAGTTTTGGTTTTCTTCTTTGTATTTGTGTGGCTACGTGGAACTCTTCCACGCCTTCGCTATGACCAGTTCATGCAGTTTGGTTGGAAAGTCTTGATTCCCGTTTCAATTTTGTGGATCTTGGTTGTTGCAACACTTCGTGTGCTTTCACTGCAAGGTGCACCTCGCCTCGTAGTAGTTGCCTTTGCTTCGGCCGTGGTCTTCCTCATCATGGCGGTCAATATCGGCTTTGAGAACGCTAAGAAGAAAAAACTCGAAGCTATTGTTGATAACGCAGATGCGCCAAGTTTTTCTCTGCCGCAACTTCCAGTGGCTTTGACATCCATAAATGTCTCAAATAACAAAGAAGGAGTCGACCGTGGCTGAGATCGAACCCTTAAAAAATAATGAGCGTGACCTTACTAAGGTTGAATTTTCCCAAGTGGATCAACCTGGCTCGGTTGGCCTCTTCGGACACCTCAAGGGCTTCTGGGTAACGTTTTCAACCATCTTCAAGAAGCCTGAAACCGTTGAGTATCCAGAGGTAAAGGCCCCAACTCAAGAGCGCTTTCATGGCCGCCATCAATTAAATCGCCATCCCGATGGTTTAGAAAAATGTATTGGGTGCGAACTCTGTGCATGGGCATGCCCAGCAGATGCGATTTATGTTGAAGGCGCGGATAACACTGAAGAGAATCGTATGTCACCGGGTGAGCGCTACGGCAAGGTTTATCAGATTAACTACTTGCGTTGTGTTTTTTGTGGTCTTTGCATTGAAGCATGTCCAACTCGCGCGTTAACAATGACCAATGAGTATGAGTTAGCTGATGATTCTCGTGCGAAATTAATCTTTGAAAAAGACGATCTACTCGGCCCATTACGTGCAGGCATGTTGCTGCCTCCGCATCCAATGTATCCAGATATGACTGATACGAATTATTACAACGGTGATGTAAAGCAAGCTCACCCATCACAGGATGTTAACAAATGATAGATCTAGCGATACAAGTTGGGCAGACAGCTAAGCCAGAGGCAGCTCTATTTTGGATTCTTGCGCCTCTTAGTGTTGCAGCAGCACTTGGTATGTTACTTGTTAAAAAAGCGGTGCACTCTGCAATATTGATGGCTTTTATGATGATTTCACTGGCGATTTTTTATATCGCACAAGATGCACCTTTCCTTGGCATCGTACAAGTAGTTGTTTATACCGGCGCAGTCATGATGCTTTTCTTATTTATTTTAATGCTAGTTGGCGTTGACTCTTCAGACTCGTTAACCGAAACAATTAAGGGCCTTCGCCCGATTGCAATTACTGCCGCAGTTGGTTTTGGCGGCTTAATGATTTCTCTACTTGGCCGTGCAACCCTCGGTCGAACATCAGTTGGATTAGAAAGCGCAAATGCCGCCGGAAACGTTCAAGGAATTGCCACCCTTTTGTTTTCAACCTATGTGTGGCCCTTTGAAGTTGTGTCAGCACTGCTGATTACTGCAGCACTTGGTTCGATGGTTTTAGCTCATCATCACCGAATCCAAACGCGACCAACGCAACGTGAACTTTCGATCCAACGCTTCCGCTCAGGTTCATTGGCAAATGCTGCTGGCCTGCCAGCCCCGGGTGTGTTTGCTCGTCACAATGCAGTGGATGTGCCGGCGCTATTGCCTGATGGCACAGCCGCGGCAGCCTCAGTAAATGCCAGCTTAAAGGCACGCGGAGATGTTTTGAATTCCAAAGTGTTTGAACTTGGAACTGTTGATACAAGCGTAGAGGAGGAGAAGTAAATGGATGCAGCTAATTATCTATATCTCTCAGCACTCCTTTTCACGATTGGCGCAGTGGGTGTAGTTGTTCGCCGTAACGCCATCGTTGTATTCATGTGTATTGAATTAATGCTCAATGCAGCAAATTTATCTTTTGTAACTTTTTCTAGAATCAATGGCGATCTCAATGGTCAAGTAATTGCATTCTTTACGATGGTAGTTGCCGCATGCGAAGTTGTGGTTGGTCTAGCAATTATTGTGACAATCTATAGATCACGCCGATCAGCATCTATCGATGATGCTAGTTTGTTGAAGCGATAATTATGATGACTTCAACTAGCTTGGTCTACCTCATTGCACTTCCACTGGCTGGCTCAGCGATTCTTTTGCTGGCTGGCCGTCGTAGCGATAAGTGGGGTCATTTACTTGCAACTGCACTATCTGCGTCATCATTCGTTGTTGGCCTCTATCAGCTCTCGTTGATGTTAGGTCGCTCAACTGGTGAGCGTCCAATTACGCAAAAACTTTTTGAGTGGATCTCAGTGGGAAGCTTTAAAATTGATGCCAGTTTGATGCTTGACCAACTTTCCATCTGTTTCGTCCTACTTATCACTGGCGTAGGTACTTTGATTCATATCTATTCCATCTCTTACATGTCACACGATCCAGATCGTCGACGCTTCTTTGCTTTCTTAAACCTCTTTATCGCAGCCATGTTGCTCTTGGTACTTGGCGATAGCTACCTCAATCTCTATGTGGGTTGGGAAGGCGTAGGTTTAGCGTCATATTTGTTAATTGGTTTCTGGAATCAAAAGCCGGCATATGCAACGGCATCTAAAAAAGCCTTCGTCATGAACCGCGTCGGCGACATGGGCCTTTCATTTGCCATCATGATTGCTTTTGCAACCATGGGAACCGTCTCGTTTAGCGGTGTAAAAGAGGCCGTTGATCACACATCCACTGCAGCGCTGACTGGAATCGGCATCATGTTATTAGTCGCAGCTACCGGAAAATCAGCTCAATTTCCGTTGCAGGCCTGGCTTGGAGATGCCATGGCTGGCCCAACTCCTGTATCGGCGCTTATTCACGCAGCAACCATGGTTACAGCTGGCGTCTACTTAATTACTCGCTCTAACTTCATCTTTGATGCAGCCCCAACTGCGCAGTTATTAGTTGTTATCGTTGGTGCAATTACTTTGATGTTTGGCGCACTTATTGGTACCGCAAAAGATGATATTAAAAAAGCGCTTGCAGCCTCAACAATGTCGCAAATTGGCTACATGATTTTAGGTGCAGGCCTTGGACCTGTTGGTTATGCCTTCGCAATCATGCACCTGCTTACTCATGGATTCTTTAAAGCTGGAATGTTCCTTGGAGCAGGCTCAGTGATGCATGGAATGAACGATGAAGTAAATATGCGCAAGTACGGTGCACTCCGTAAATTTATGCCGATTACTTTTGCAACATTCGGTCTGGGCTACTTAGCAATTTTAGGTGTTCCACCATTTGCTGGCTTTTATTCAAAAGATATGATTATTGAAACTGCATTTAATTCAGGTGGGGCTAAAGGAATTATTCTTGGCTGTGTCACTTTGTTAGGTGCGGGTATAACTGCTTTCTATATGACTCGCGTAATGATTTTGACCTTTACTGGTAAGTCGCGTTGGGATGATGAAGCACATCCACACGAGTCCCCATGGCTCATGTGGTTACCAATGGCGATTCTTGCAATCGGATCATTAACCTCTGGATATCTATTAAGTCATGGTGATGCCCTAGTGAACTGGCTTTCACCATTATTTGAAAACCACGCAGAGCATGCAGAACTCTTATCACCACTAGTTGTATCGGGTCTTGCCTTAGCAATGGTCGCGATTGGTATTGCAATTGCATTTGTTAAATATTCACGCAATGAAGTTGCCGCAGTTGCACCAACCGATGTATCAATCTTTACAACAATTGCTCGCCAGGACTTATTACAAGATCGCTTCAATGAGGCCGTCTTTATGCAGCCAGGCCAAGTATTAACTGCCGTCTTAGTTAAGACTGACGAAGCGGTCATTGATGGCGCAGTACGCGGAGTAGGCCGGATTGCACTTGGATCAGGCTCAGCGTTGCGAGGCGTTCAGACGGGCTTTGTTCGCAGTTATGCCGCACTAATTTTGATTGGCGCAGTTGCGCTAGTCGCAGCGATTTGGGTGGTGACACAATAATGAACTGGTTAACACTGTTAATGGTTTTGCCACTTGTTGGTTCGGCAGTTGTCGTCGCCCTTCCTAAGGGTAATGAGAAGCTAGTTAAACAAGTTGCACTTGGATCAACTTTGATTGTGTTAGGTGCGACAGTTGCCATGGCGGTCGGTTTTCAGCGCGACAATGTAGACCTTCAGTATGTCGAGAAGTATTCATGGATTCCAACTTTTGGAATTAACTACGCACTGGGAGTCGATGGCTTAGCTCTTATTTTAATTTTGATGTCAACTATTTTAGCCCCGGTTGTTGTGCTTGCAGGCTGGAATGAATCTCAGGGTGGCCGTTGGAGCGTTAAGGTTTTTTATATTCTTATTCTTGTTTTAGAAACAATGATGATTGGCGTATTTGCCGCTACCGACGTCTTTCTCTTTTATGTAATTTTCGAAGCTATGTTAATTCCGGTTTATTTTCTTATCGGGGGATACGGCACTGGAGAACGTTCTGCAGCTGCAGTTAAATTCCTGATTTATAGTCTTTTCGGTGGCTTGATGATGCTGGGTTCGATTATTGCTTTATACGTCATGTCAGGTGCACAAGGTGGCCATACATTTGATCTAGCTGCACTGTCACAGTTGAAGATGAGTTCTATGACTCAGAACTTATTGTTCTTGGGATTCTTTATTGCTTTTGCAATCAAAGCGCCTTTATGGCCACTTCATACATGGCTACCAGATGCTGCCAATTCTGCTACTCCTGGAACTTCAGTCTTGCTTCTAGGTGTTCTAGATAAAGTCGGAACTTTTGGAATGATTCGCTACTGCTTAACCTTGTTTCCAGATGCAAGTAAGACTTTCACACCAGTAATTTTGGTTTTAGCCGTGATTTCAATTGTTTACGGTGCAATTCTGGCTATTGGTCAGCGCGACTTGAAACGTTTAATCGCCTTCACCTCTATTTCACACTTTGGGTTTATTACTTTAGGAATCTTCGCCATGACCTCACAGGGCTATAGCGGGGCAGCGTTATATATGTTTAATCACGGTTTCTCGACCGCAGCCTTGTTCTTGGTCGGCGGCTGGATGATTTCACGCCGTGGATCATCAACGATTTCAGATTTCGGTGGTTTACAGCGCATCACTCCAGTTATGGCGTGGATGTTCTTCCTGGCCGGTATGTCATCACTTGCACTTCCAGGTATGTCCAGCTTTGTTAGTGAGTTCTTAGTACTTGTTGGAACATTTACTCGCTATCCAGCCCATGCGATTATTGCAACCTTTGGAATTGTTTTAGCGGCTTTGTATATTTTGATTCCAGTTCAAAAGACGCTGCATGGTCCAACCACACCTGGAAATGAAAATTTAAGTGACTTAAACCTTCGCGAGAAAATAGCTATTGCACCAGTAATTGCAATTATTCTCGTTCTTGGCTTTTATCCAGCCCCTCTACTTAATGTAATTAATCCTGCAGCCACACATGTCATCGGACAATTGGGCTTTAGCGATCCAGCACCAACAAGTGGAGGCAAATAATGACATTCACTGCACCGGTTCTTAACTACACGCTACTTTCACCAATCTTAATCTTGCTAGGGGGAGCCTTACTAGGTGTCCTAGTGGAGGCATTTGTTTCAAAAGCTATGCGTGCAGTAACTCAACTGAGTTTAACTGTTGGAACATTGGTTCTTTCTCTTGCTCAGGTATGGCGCATTCATAACGAAGTGTCAATGTCAGCTGCAATGGGCTCTGTGATTATTGATGGTCCGGCAGTTTTGCTACAAGCTTCAATTTTGATCATCTCTATAATTTCAGTATTCCTTATCGCCGATACAGATCACTTCACAGCCCTTGCGGCAGCACTGCCAGGTTCTGAGGAAGAGCGCCATTCCCTTGAGACAGGTAATCAAGTAACTGAGGTTTACCCACTAACACTTTTTGCAATCTCTGGAATGATGCTATTTCCAATTGCTAGCGATTTGATTACTTTGTTCGTCGCACTTGAAATGCTCTCGCTGCCGTTGTATCTCATGGCCGGACTTTCTCGCCGCCGCCGATTAGCTTCACAGGAAGCGGCACTGAAGTACTTCCTGCTTGGCGCATTTTCATCAGCGTTTTTCCTCTTTGGTATGGCTTATTTATATGGGTATTCGGCCTCAGTCACGTATGCAGGCATCCGGGAATCTGTAGTCGGTGGCAGCGGTAATGACGTTTTGCTCTTGGTCGGAATGGCGTTCTTAACTATCGGACTTCTCTTTAAGGTCGGCGCAGTTCCATTCCACGCATGGTCACCTGATGTGTATCAAGGTGCACCAACTCCAATAACAGGGTTTATGGCAGCTGCGACAAAGGTTGCAGCTTTTGGTGCGATGCTTCGTATTTATTACACCGTATTTGCTAATGCCCAATGGTCATGGTCGCCACTGCTTTCCTTTATTGCAATTGTGACGATGCTATTTGGTTCTTTAGTTGCAATTGCTCAACGCGATGTTAAGCGCATGTTGGCATATTCATCGATTGCACACGCAGGTTTCTTACTGGCAGGTGTCATTGCACTCAACAAAGCTGGTCTTGAAGCCTCCATCTTCTATTTATTTGCTTACGGTGTTGCCACAGTAGGCGCTTTCGCAGTTGTCACTCTTGTTCGTGACTCATCAGGTGAAGTTACCGATCTCAATCGTTGGAAGGGACTTGGCAAGCGCTCCCCATGGGTTGCAGTTAGCTTTGCAGGATTCCTATTAGCTTTCGCCGGTATTCCACTTACAAGTGGATTCATTGGAAAGTTTTCAATTTTCTCGGCCGCTTACGAGAGTGGTGCTAAGGGCGTTGTAATCGCCGGTGTACTTTCAAGTGCAATCGCTGCTTTTTTCTATATTCGTGTCATTGTTTTGATGTTCTTTACCGATGCAACACAGGATGGCACAAGTGTTCAGTTGCCATCTTTTCTAACTCGGGCAACGCTGGTCATCTCTATAGTAGTAACGCTAGTACTTGGTGTGTACCCTGCACCGCTACTTAATCTGATCTCACACTTCTCTACCTTTATTCGCTAATGTCCTCATTTGGCATTCCAAATGTCGCACCAGCGCTTGAGGCGGTTTTGGTTGAACAAATGGCGGCAGTTGAATCGCTTCTGCGAAGTCACACACGCAGCGAATATCAATTTGTTGATGAGACTGCCCATCACCTAGTAGCAGCTGGGGGCAAGCGTTTGCGGCCCTTATTGGTGCTTTTAACATCTCAATTTGGGAATCCCAAGGCCTCTGGAGTGATTCCAGCAGCTGTTGCCTGCGAAATTACGCACTTGGCGACGTTGTATCACGACGATGTTATGGATGAAGCACCATTACGCCGAGGAGTCGAGAGCGCCAATATTCGTTGGGGAAATACGATTGCAATCTTGACGGGAGATTTTCTCTTTGCAAAGTCATCGGATTTATTAGCCGACCTTGGTCCTGCAGCTGTGCGCTTGCAAGCACGAACATTTGAACGACTAGTAATCGGTCAAATCATGGAGACACAAGGGCCAAATCCTGATCAAGATCCGCTAGAACATTATTTAAAAGTTGTAGCTGATAAAACTGGTTCACTGATTGCAGCGAGTGCAAGATATGGAGCGATGGTTTCAGGTGCACCTGCAGATATTATGGAGACCGTTACTGTCTTTGGAGATAAAATTGGTGTTGCATTTCAATTAGCCGACGATGTAATTGATATTGCCAGTGAATCTAATCAATCTGGAAAGACTCCAGGAACTGATTTACGTGAAGGCGTCCCGACATTAGTAACTCTGAATGTTATGAAATCTACAGATTCTACCGACCGTGAACTACAACAGTTATTGAGTGCACCAATCGAGGATGAAGATGTTGTTGCGCAAGTTTTACAACAACTTCGCACCCACGTTGCTTTAGATCAATCGCGCGAACAGCTTCATCAAATCGCTAAAGAAGCACGTACCGCACTTGGGCCTCTGCCCGTTTGTGATGCAACAGGTGCATTGATGTCGCTATGTGACGCTGTTATTGACCGAACGGCTTGATTTCAAAAGATCTATAGCAAGAGTTACCAACGCGAGCCAAATAAGTAAGAAGCCAAGCCATCTGGCTACGGGCATTGCTTCATGACGAACCCATACTCCGATTGAAAATTGAAGTGTCGGTGTTATGTATTGCAGCAAGCCAATCATTGTTAGTGGTAATCGAGTTGTGGAGCCATTAAATAACAGCAGAGGAATGGCTGTAATTGCGCCGGCACTGATCAATAAGACTGTTAGCCCAGTGTTGTGGCCAAACTGTCCTGTGCCCATATGGCCCATATAAAGCAGGTATGCCAGATAAGGCACACTCGCAATAAGTGTCTCGGTAAATAAGCCCTCTAACGCCCCTAAACCGAGCTGCTTTTTAATTACACCGTAACTGCCCCATGAGAGCGCCAACCCAAGTGCAATCCATGGCAAACGGCCATAATCAACGGTTAAAACTAAAACACCTAATGTTGCAATACCAACTGCCACCCATTGCAATGTGTGCATTTTCTCTTTCAATAAGAGAACGCCAAATGTAATACTAATTAAAGGATTAATGTAATAACCAAGTGAAGCTTCAACAACGTGACCATTATTTGTTGCCCAGATATAAATTAACCAGTTTACTGAGATTAAAAACGAGGTTAAGAATAACTTCGCGGCCACCTTTGGACGCTTTAATGTAGTTACAGTGGCTTTGAGTGACTTAGTGATTGCTAGAACAATAAAGCAGAAAACTAAAGTCCAGACGGCGCGGTGAGAAACTATTTCAAGAGCGTTTGATGGCTCAAGAAGTGGCCAAAACAATGGAAAGAGACCCCAAAGACTATATGCCCCTACTCCGAAAAGTAGGCCGGTCTTATTTTTATTCAATTATCTAAAGTTCGTAAATTGAACGGCAAAATCCCAGCCACCATCTTTAATCATGGCCATCGTCACCTGTAAATCATCACGACTTTTAGATGTTACTCGAAGCTCGTCACCTTGAATTTGAGTCTTTACAGATTTTGGACCTTCATCTCGAACCAACTTCGCAATCTTTTTAGCGTTCTCAGTTGAGATTCCCTCTTTTAGAGGAGCCGCGATCTTATAAATCTTTCCACTTAACTGTGGGGCACCAGCATCTAAATGCTTTAATGAAACTCCACGCTTAATCATCTTGTCTTTTACGACGTCTAAAGCTGCCTTAGCCCGCTCTTCAGTATCAGCTTCAATTAAAATCTTTTCACCCTCTAATTCGATCTTTGAACCGGTATTTTTAAAATCAAATCGAGTATCGATCTCACGGATCGCCTGATTGATGGCGTTATCGAGCTCCATACGGTCGATTGTGGAGGTTACGTCGAAACTGCTATCTGATGCCATGGTGAGGGCTCCTTCACTAGAGAAAAGCGCGGTTTGTACGCGCACGTGCCTAAGGTATCCTTTCCCTTCGCACTATCCATAATTGCCGCACTACTTGTTCGACCTTGGCGGGTTGCCCGAGCGGCCAATGGGAGGGGACTGTAAATCCCCCGGCTCTGCCTTCGAAGGTTCAAATCCTTCACCCGCCACCAGAAATACCTCTCATCATAAAGAGTTACTAATCCATTGCGATTCACCCCTAACAGTGGAAACCTTGCCGAATGAAATCTCAACGTAAACCTGGGTCGTGGCCTTCACCTCTAACCGCGGAAATGCTTGCTCAATCCGGCAATTCAAATATGTGGCCACAGGTAGTCGGCGATGATGTTTGGTGGGATGAAATGCGTCCCTCCGAAGAAGGTAGAACTCTTATCGTGAGCCGTCAGCACGGGGACCTACTAAAAGCTCCTTGGAATGCATCAACTCAAGTCCATGAGTACGGCGGTTTAAGTTGGCTCGGCGTAGTTCACGATGGAAAGAGTTTGCTCTATTTCATTAATAAGAGCGATCAGCGTATTTATGTAACCGAAGTTGGTGGCGAACCAAAGCCGGTAACACCAATCGTTCCCGACGATGAAATCCATCGATACGCAGAGATGATTTCTGTTGATGGTGAAATCTGGTGCGTAAGAGAAAAACATGTGGCAGGAGTAGTAACTCGAGCATTAGTTGCGGTGAGCGATAAGGGAATTCGAGTTTTGGATTCAACTTCTCACTTCTACGCACACGTACGTCTTTCCATGGATGGATCACAACTCACGTGGATCTGTTGGGAACATCCGCAGATGCCGTGGGATGGAACTGAAATTAAAGTCGCAGATGTATTAAACGGAAATCTCAGTAACCCAAGAGTTGTCGCCGGAGGTTTAGAAGAGTCATGTCTTGGGCCAGAGTGGGGCAAAGATGGAACGCTCTATTACATCAGCGATCAGAGTGGTTGGTGGAACTTGTGGTCCCTTGATAGCGCTGGGAAAAAACGACACATTATAAAAGACCACAGTGAGTGGGGGTTTCCGCTGTGGTGGTTAGGTTTCCGAGCCATACAAGTATTAGCCGATGGAAGAATTTTTTCAGCACGTGGCCCTGTTGATGCACGCACCTTAGTTATCGTCGATCCAGCTGCTGAGACGTTGATCGAAATCGAGTCGTCGTTGACGAATTTTGCACCGACTATCGCAATTGGAAACGGTAAGGGATATGCATTCGGCGGTAGTGCAACTGTAATATCTGAATTAATTGAAGTTGATTTAAAGACGTTGCAAAGCACAACTATCTTTTCGACTAAGCCACCCATCGAGGCAAAGTATTTTCCAAGCCCATACGAAATTACTGCCACGCGAGCTGATGGCCGCAAGGTCTTCGCGATTTTGCATCCTGCCAGTCATCCAGATTTTGAACCATCAGAGAAAACACCGCTCATGGTTGTAGTACATGGTGGGCCCACTGCGCACTCTTTTGGAACTTTGTCTATGAATTATTCGTACTTCACCACACGTGGAATAGCGGTAGTAGATGTTAACTATGGAGGATCTACGGGCTACGGCCGTGAATATCGAAACCTTCTGCGTGGAACATGGGGAATTGTAGATCGCGAAGATGTCATCGCAGTGGTTGATTCGTTGATTGCAGAAGGTTCAGTGGATGCAAAGAAGATTTTAATTCGTGGTGGTTCTGCGGGTGGGTTCACTGTTCTGAATGTATTAGTAAATAGCTCGCACTTTGCTGCAGGTGCTTCTTACTTTGGTGTTGCAGATTGTGCCGCCCTTGCAATGGACACTCATGACTTCGAATCACGTTATTTGGACTCTCTGATTGGGAAATACCCCGAAGATGCAGATTTATACACCGAACGCTCCCCACTAACTCATGCTAATCGCTTGAATTCTCCACTAATTATTTTTCAAGGCTTAGATGACAAAGTTGTACCGCCAGCACAGTCAGAGGCTTTCCGAGATATCTGCGTGCAGAAGGGAATCAAACACGAATATCACGCATTTGAGGGCGAGGGTCATGGTTTTCGAAAGGCTTCATCGATAATTACTGCAATGGAATCAGAAATGAAATTTTATGGAGAGGTTCTGGATTTCACGCCTGATATTGGATAGGTAGAACATTCTCTGTTTCATACAGCGAACAACTAGACGGCGACTATCAATCTCAATACCTTCGAAGGTTGTAATCCGTGTGCTAAGCCACCAGTAAGACCCCAAGTGACTGAGAATAGCAATCTTTCGTAGACTCTTTCACGCTCAGAATTCTTGCTAAATAGGCAAATGAGCCAGCTAATTTCAGCCAAGGTGCCCAGTCAATATTCGGAAGTACGGAAAGCCCCCTTTATTCGCTTCTATTGTCATAGTGTTCATAATCCGTTAGTCCACTATTGAGTTGGAGGGTACTCAAAATCGAAATTCGTGTACTTGCAGCATCAGGAATGCTCGGAACTGGATTTCCCGAGGAGTCGCTGCAAAAAGGCTTGGCCATGCGCCCTCATTTTATTGGGGTCGATGCAGGCTCAACCGATTCAGGGCCAACAGATCTAGCTACAGGCGTGTGTAGGTATTCAGAGGCCGCTTATCGGCGAGATTTAAAGCTACTACTTGCTGGAGCGGTTGAAAATAATATCCCCTTAATTATTGGCTCTGCTGGCGGCGCTGGCGGTGATAAAAATGTTGACTGGACTAAGGGTTTAATCGAAGACATTATTTCGCAACTTAATCTGTCGCTAAAGATGGCTGTGATTTATAGCGGCCAAGATAAAGATTGGCTTAAGCAAAAGTTAGCCGCAGGTAAAATCCGGTTACTAGAAAATGCTCCAGAATTAACTGCATCTGTAATCGATGAGAGCATCACAATTGTTGGAATGATGGGATCAGAACCCATCATTGAAGCGCTAAATAATGGAGCCAATGTAGTTCTTGCTGGAAGAGCAACGGACACCTCTATTTTCGCTTCATTGCCAATCATGAATGGTGCACATGAAGGTTCAGCCTGGCATGCCGCGAAGATTCTTGAGTGCGGAGCCGCTGCTGTAGAGCACCGACCTTCTCCAGATTGCATGTTCGCAACCATTCAGGGTGAAAGTTTTATAATCCAAGCACCAAATGAGGCTCTTCGCTGTACACCAACAAGTGTTGCTGCGCATAGTCTTTATGAAAATGCTGACCCATTTAAAATTATTGAGCCATCGGGGATTTTAGATACAACCGATAGTATCTATGAAGCCGTTAATGACAAAGTTGTAAAAGTTACGGGAAGTAAGTTTGAAAAATCAGAAAAGTTTACGATTAAACTTGAAGGAACTAGGCTCGCTGGTTACCAAACCATTGTCGTTGCCGGTATAAGAGATCCACTGATTCTTGAATCACTCGATAAATTCCTTGAAAGTTGCGAAACAAGTATTAAGAAGCGAATCAAAAATACCTACCCGGACCTGTCTGAGGATGATTGGAAAGTTCATTTCCGCGTTTATGGCAGAAATGGTGTGATGGAGAAGCGCGAACCGACTCCAGTTATTGGTCACGAAGTAGGCCTAATTATCGAAGCAACTGCCCAGACGCAAAAATTAGCGAGCTCAATCGCATCAGTTGCCCGGCACCAGACATTGCATGTTTCAGTTCCAGGCTGGTTTGGATTCACAAGCAACATTGCATTGCCTTACGGTGCAAATGATCTTGTTAGAGGTCCAGTCTACGAATTCAATATAAATGCAGTTGTTGAACCAGACCCGACAGATGAAATGTTTAAGACCTTTTATTTCGATTATCCAAAAGTTGAAAGTGAGGTCAAGTAATTATGGCCAAATTACGTGAAGTTTGTAGATTAATTCGAAGTAAAAATGCGGGTCCATTTGAACTTACTTTTGACATTATGTTTGCTGAAGAGAAAACCTACTTAGAAGCAAAAACACTTAACTACATTAATCGAGAATTATTCGCACAGATATATGGTGTAAGACTCGAAGACGTTAAGTTGTATGCCTACGATCCAGCAATATCTTTTAAAGTCACTATTCCACGATTAATAGTTAGTGGAGCATTGGGAGATAGCGATGTATATGGCTGCCAGCAATTTGCCCCGCTTGCTAATTTAGAAATCCCAACAGGAAGCATTGCTTAGTATGAAAAGAGCAGAGAATATAACTGCTTCTATTTTTATGGTGCTAGGCATCTTTGTCATTAAAGGGGCTATGTCACTAATTTATATGACTGATATCGGACCAGGCCCAGGATTTTTCCCGCTTTGGCTAGGTGTACTTCTACTTTTCTTGGGACTCATTTTAATCTTGCAGAATACATTCTCGAAAAAGAAAGTCGCGGTAATCGACTCCGAGCCAACTGAACCAATGTGGCCAGGAATTGGCGGTGCCATAAGAGTTGGAATTGTCATCTTCTCTTTACTTGCAGTTTCATTTTTCATCACTTACATTGGTTTTAGGGTATCGATGTTCCTATTAGTTTTTTCTTTACTCTACACATTGGGAAGACAGAAAATCCTGATGACGCTTGCAATTTCTCTTTCTGGCAGCTTTGGTGTCTATTTTATTTTCACACATTTTCTATCGGTAGAACTTCCAGTGGCATCAGTACATTGGCTTTCGGTGGTTGGATTATGAGGCGCAACATATGAGTACTCTGAATCTGCTTTTCCATGGCACCCAGGCTGTATTTCAGCCTATGAATCTATTGTTTTTAGTTTTAGGTTGCGTTTTAGGACAAGCAATTGGAGTTCTTCCAGGAATCGGTTCAGCCGCTGCTATTGCGCTATTGATTCCTGTCACGCTAAATCTTTCCGCTACTGCATCTGTAATTATGTTAGCGGGCATATTTTATGGAACTAACTACGGTGGAACTATTACAAGTGTTTTGATGAATACTCCTGGTGAGTCGGCCTCAGTAGTAACTGCAATTGATGGCTACCAAATGGCAAAGAAAGGTCGCGGTGGCCCTGCTCTCGGAATCGCTGCAATAGGTTCATTTATTGGTGGAACTGTTGGCACACTCGGGTTGGCTTTTGGCGCGCAATGGTTCTCTAATACCGCGCTCAAAATCGGAGCTTCCGAATATTTTGCTCTGATGGTATTTGCGGTTGCCCTTGTAACAGTGCTGGCAACCGGGTCTCCGGTAAAGGCACTGCTGATGGGCATATTAGGCCTACTGATAGGCACAATCGGAATCGATCCAGACTTGGGGATTCCTCGATTTACGTTCGGTCAGATTAAGTTATACGACGGTATCGCCTTTATCGCCATAGTAATTGGCTTCTTTGGTCTTGGAGAAATTCTTGTCAATATTGAGCGTAAGGTGCAGGACACTATTTATACGCAAGTCGGATCTGTACTTCCAAATAAGCAGGATCTCCGAGATTCAGCAGGTCCAATTGCACGTGGAACAGTAATTGGATTCATTCTCGGCTTAATCCCAGGTGCAACATCTGCAATCGCTTCATTTCTCTCTTATGGCGTCGAGGTGAGTAGGGCTAAAGATCCTTCCAGATTTGGAAAAGGTGCAATTGAAGGTGTAGCTGGACCAGAAACAGCAAATAATTCTTTTGTAAATGCAAACTTTATTCCCTTGTTTACATTAGGAATACCTGGCACTGCATCTATTGCCATGATCATGAGCGGAATGATGTCGAACGGAATTGTCCCTGGACCATTTCTCTTTAGAGACAATCCAGCTTTCGTATGGACAGTAATCGCTAGCATGCTTGTTGGACAAGTAATTTTGCTTATTTTCAATTTACCAATGGTGCGAGTCTGGATCTTGCTTCTCAAAATTCCCTATTCAATTCTATTTGTTCTAATTTTAGAATTTACCCTCATTGGTGCATATGCAGTTGCTTTCGATACTTTCAATATGTATGTAATGACAATTTCCGGATTTTTTGGTTATCTTTTTAAGAAAATGGATTTTCCAGCAGCACCATTCGTCTTGACGCTCGTAATAGGCCCATTAATGGAAAAAAACTTAAGAAAGTCTCTTGAAATAAGTGGTGGGGAATTTGCTGTCTTTTATCAACGCCCTCTGACGTTAATTCTATTGCTTGGTGCCGCTTTAACAATAATTTGGCCCATTTTCAAATGGTTCAAAATTTATGTAAAGAATTCCAAAGAGAGCCCTCGGAAAGCAAAGGGGGCTTCAAGTTCTGATCGTGTTTAAGTACAGGAAATTACCCATAAAAACTATCTAAAAGGAGAAGTAGAGTGATTAAAAATAAACTTAAGTTAGGAGTGGCTGCGGTCTCTATTGCAGGCTTGTTATTGAATGCACCAAGCGCATCTGCAGCCACCTTCCCTGCTAAGGGAAAAACAATAACAATTATTGTGCCTTATGACGCTGGTGGTGGAGGAGATATTGGTGCAAGAATGCTTGCTCCATATTTTAAGGCTGCAATTGGCGCAACAAATGTTGAAATTGTAAATAAGCCTGGAGCAGGGTCACAAGTTGGTATTTCAGCTTTGGCTGCAGCCGCTCCAGATGGATACACAATTGGCTTCACACACTTACCAGCCACTATTACTACATATTTAGATCCAACAAGAGCAGCCACTTACAATTTGTCTAAATTGACACCGCTTTCGATGATGGTTGTAGTTCCAACCATGCTAGTTGTTCGAGGTGAGAGCAAGTACACCTCACTCAAGGATCTATTGGCAGATGCTGCGGCAGGAAGCAAAGTCACTATTTCAGATAGTGGAATCCTTAGCGATGGACACTTAGCAACACTGCAGTTACAACAACAGTCCGGTGCGAAATTGCAAGCGGTACATAGCACTGGTGGCGCAGCAACTACTGCCGATGTATTAGGAGGTCAAGTCAGTGCTGGAACGCTCAATGTTGGTGGAGCTACAAATGAATTAGTTAAGAGTGGCAAACTTCGAATCATTGCGATGTTTTCCAAGACAAAAGATAAGACTTTCCCAACAGCCAAGACTGCAAAAGAACAGGGATACCCAATCTATTGTTCAACATCACGAGCAATCTCTGGTCCTGCAGGAATGTCAAATACAGTAGTTAACAAAATATCAACCGCGTTACGATCTGCTATGGCTAACCCAGAATTTATGGCAAAAGCAAATGCAGCTGGGCTTTATATTCAGTTTATGTGGCCAAATCAATTACAAGCGTATTGGCTTGATATGCAGACTGCCACCATTCCATTGATGGCACTAAAGAACTCTTAGGGATTCCTGGTAATTCTTAAGAAAAAGTAAGCTCCGAGGGAAGCAAATATTCCTTGGCCGGCATTGCCGGCCAAGGAATATTTCTTTTTAGATCGTTAGTGGATCGCCATATTTTTTGAGCAATGCCGCAAGGTTGGCTTCATTTTTCTCTTTGTTTCCATTTTTCCATAGCCCAACTGCTTGAGTCTCTCCAACAAAGTTCAAGTCACTGAATCCGTCTATTCGCCGTACCAGGGTTCCTGCCCGACGTGCTTGGAAATACCACCAGAGATCATCTGTATTTTTAGCAAGCGCAAGGTATTGAGCTTCATCAGTTACGTCAGCATGAAAAGCTCCTGGCGGAAATAACGTACCCGAACCAGATGTGGGCATTAAATCCGCTTGTGGTCCTTCACTGTCAGAGTACTGCTTTTTCCAATTGCTAAAGCTTTCAACCTGACCATTCTCATTTCTAACAAGTTGATGAACTCGCGATGCAATAATTGCACATGGATATAGATTATGTGTAACGACAAGATGTAAAAAAAGTTCAGGATCAAAATCTAAATCATCATCGATGACTATGACGGGTAACTTCGGGTTGCTTTGAAGAATAGGGATCAATTTCTTTGCAGGACCAAGATCGTTACACGAATGAATTGTTATAAAGCCATCCTTTTCAAGTGCTTTAACTTCTGCAGGTAGTGAATCCATTTCATTAGATGCAATATTGAGTTGAATGCTTTGAGGTTGTAAAACTTGATTGCGTAATCTATTAAGGACATGAGCCAGAGTTGAAAATCGTGCACCATGACTTGTTAGAGAAACGACAAAATCTAGCGAACCGCTATTTTTTACGACTACCGGCAGTGAAGATAACTGGCTTAACTTTTTCATTCTTCGATTGTGCTCGGCGGATAAACTTTTTAGCTCTTCTAACTGTTTGATTTGTGATGATTTAATAGCTGTAAGTTTGGTACCTAGAGTTCGTGATGCCCGAACAAGATAGCCAAGCATCGCAATAACGATTACTAATAAGGCGGCCAGAAGATACGTCATGAGTAAATCGTAATGAATATCTACGTTTTCCCAGTGATTTATGGCTTAAGAACTATGCGAATTGGATTATCTGCCTTTAGAGCCAGTTGATTCAGCGCCTGCGCAGCATCTTCAAGCGCCAACACCGACGTTATCGAGCTTGAAAGATCGAGTTTTCCAGCCCTCACTAGTTCAACCAGTTCTTGTGTGTGGTGCACTTCTGAACC
>CAFABF010000003.1_pt1 | contig 50452 bp, 44 predicted proteins | sample 7267811 | NCBI WGS metagenome assembly CAFABF01 (sample SAMEA6814005, study PRJEB35770) | freshwater metagenome | biome: Freshwater; feature: Freshwater reservoir; material: water | place: Czech Republic | collected 2017-08-18 | depth 30m m
AAAAGAACGGTATATCCAGCATCGCGAATCTTCTTAATTAACTGAGCGAGCTCAACTTTTTCGGCGGGATTAAAACCAGCAGCTGGCTCATCAAGGAGAAGGAGTTGGGGTTCGGTACCCATAGCGCGTGCAATCTCTAGACGGCGTTGTACACCATAGGGAAGATTCTTAGCTAAACGATCTGAGTATTCATCTATTCCAATGAATGCAAGAATCTCGTGGGCACGCTCACGATTTTCTCTCTCTTCGCGTCTAGCGCGAGGTAAGCCAAGCAGAGCGCCAACTAATCCGCTCTTCTTGTGTGCATCGGTTGCAGTGATAACGTTTTCAAGAGTGGTCATGTCACCCCATAGACGAATATTTTGAAAAGTACGAGCGATTCCTAGCTGAGTAATTTGAAAACGTTTTTGATTTTTCAGGGCAATACCATTGAAAGTAATCGATCCACCTGTTGGCTTGTACACACCAGTGATTACATTAAAGACGGTTGTCTTGCCTGCACCGTTAGGGCCAATGAGTGCGAGAATTTCACCTTTTTTAACCTCTAGATTGAGCTCCCCGAGGGCGGTGACGCCGCCAAACTTCATTGTTAGGTTTTGAATGGAAAGAAGAGTTTCAGACATTATGCATTCACCTCTCGCTTTACTATCGCCTTTTCACGCTTTTTGCGCGGCAGTAAACCATCGGGCCTAAAATTCATAACGACTACCAACACTGTACCGAAAACAAAAAGGCGGGCGTCTGAAATGAATCGGATGCGATCTGGCAGATAACCCAGAATAGTTGCACCTACTACTACGCCCCAGATATTTCCAATTCCACCAAATACAACGCATGAAAGAATAAGAATAGATACGTTGAGGGTGAACATTTCAGGTGCAATAAAGAGGTTTTTAGATGCATAGAGCACGCCTGCTGCACCGCCAACTGCAGCACCCAACGTGAATGACCAAATCTTATACTTAAGAGTTGGCACACCCATGAGTTCGGCGGCATCTTCATCTTGTCGAATCGCCTCCCATGCACGGCCAGGACGTCGCACGCTTAAACGACGAATCATCCATATCGTCAATAAAATCATAATTACAACTACCCAGAAGAAAACTTTTTGATCATCTAATTTAAATTTCAAAGGCCCGATATCAGGAGGCATCGGAATATTAGCTATTCCATTTGGACCTTTACTCCATGTGGAGTTAAGAACTACTAGTCGGACAATTTCTCCGAAACCTAAAGTAACAATCGCCAAATAATCTCCGCGTAATCGCAACGTTGGGAGACCAAGTAATACTCCGGCCAACATGGCAAAACCGATTCCAAAGGGCATTATCTCCCATGTATTCAAACCGGTGTGTGTACCCATGAGCGCCATTGTGTAAGCACCGATTGCAAAGAAAGCTACGTAGCCAAGATCAAGCATTCCGGATTTACCAACAACGATATTGAGGCCAAGTGCCATAAGAACGAAGACTCCGACAGGATAAACAAGTACTGCGTCATAGGCTGCGATAGGAGTGGCTAAGAAGCTAGCTCCGGCAAAAGGTAGAAGACCAACGAGAATGACTGAAGATATGGCAATAACTATTCGCTTTGAGCGGCTAGCGTTTTCCCAAAGAGTTGCACCCCAGTCGCGAAGGTTAAAATAATCTCGTATTTTCATAACGTTATGCCCTCGTTTGCTGAACGGCTTCGCCAAATAAGCCGTTGGGCTTAAAGAGAAGGACTAGAACTAGAACAATAAAGACGGTTACCGCTTTCCACTGTGTTCCAAGAATTGCGGATGCATAGACTTCTAAGAGGCCGAGTGTGAGGCCGCCGAAGAAAGCTCCCCGAATATTTCCGATTCCACCAAGAACGGCTGCGGTAAATGCCGCCATTCCCATGGTGAAGCCAATATTGAATTTTGTGTACTCAAAGACAGTTACGTAGAAGAATCCAGCGGCTCCAGTTGCAAGCCCGCCGACCAAAAATGTCGTAGTAATAACACGGTTGAGGTTCACGCCCATCAACTTAGCTGCATCCTCATTTTGAGACACGGCACGAATAGCTTTACCCATTCGAGAGAGTTTAATGAAGCGCTCAAGGATGAAGTAAATAATCGCTGCGGCAATGATGGTGATTACTGTGTCAAGGCGAATATTTGCTCCCCACACTTCAGAAAGAATAATTTTTTCTAAGACGCGAGGTGCTCCTACCGGACGTGAATGTGTCAGCAAACGCATTAATTCCTGTAAGGCAATTGATATTCCAATCGCCGAAATTAACGTAGCTAATCGATTAGTTCCTTTGGCACGTAAGCGGCGGTAAGCAACAAATTCAACGAAGACTGCCGTTAGGCCTGCGACTAACATTGACATCAGTAAACTGACAAGAAGAACGAGGGCTAGTTTGAATCCCTTAGCTGGCTCTGATGTTTGTGTGTAACCAAACAAATCTCGAGAGGTAATAATCGTTCCAAAGGTTCCCCACATGAAAATTTCGGAGTTAGCAAAGTTAATCATGCGCAATACGCCGTAGACCATGGTGTAACCAAGTGAGATCAGGACATAGATAAATCCGAGGGCGATACCAGCAATTGTCAGCGACCAGAACTGGTCAATCAAAACTGCAAACATTGGTCTCCTCTGAGTACTAAAAATAATACGTAATGTACTGCAAAACTACGCAAGTAGTGGGTGCTCTAAAGATTTCAGAACACCCACTACTTTTAAGCGCTAACTGTAACTAACTATCTAGTAGTTACTTAATGATGCCTGTATTGACTAGAACACCACTCTTTGATGTGAAGCCAGCAAATAGGCCGTATGAAATGTCACCATTCTTATCAAACTTAATGGTGTTTCCACTGACGCTCTTGCCTTTATAGGCATTGACCCACTTGAGCATTAATGCACGAGTTGTCTTTCCAGCCTTGATGCCCTCTAGGAGGATGTTGGCTGCATCGTAAGACTCTACTGAGTAAACACCAGATGAGACCCCCATTTGCTTCTTGAAGTCAGCTTCAAGCTTTGAGCTGATTCCAGCTAAGCCGCCCACACCAGTAACGCGTGATCCTTCAGCTGCATTTCCTGCAAGCTTTGGGAACTCCTGGTTGAAGACTCCATCGCCACCAGCAAAAATTGCTGTTGAACCCGAGTCGCGAAGCTGCTTAATGAAGATCGCTGCCTGGCTGTAATAGCCAGTGTAGATAACAACAGTTGCGCCAGATGTCTTGATCTTTGCAATTGTTGGGCTGAAGTCTGTTGTTGTATTTGGAACTGAATCTGTTCCAACTACTGATGCTCCTGTAACTTTCTTAAGTCCAGAAGTTACAAAGCCTGCCAATGGCACAGCGTATGCAGACTGATCATCAAAGATGAATACCTTTGCATTTGCTACACCTGCTGTTGCGTACTTAGCCAACGCTGGACCCTGTAAGTCATCTTTTCCAACTACGCGGTGGAAAACTGGTCCGCCGAAGTCAGGTGATGCTGGATCTGTAAGTGATACACGAGTTGCAGATGGAGAGATAAGTACTAATCCACCCTGCTTGTAATATGGAAGTGAGGCAATTGTTGCACCTGAGTAAGCAGGTCCTACAACACCAAGAATGTTCTTGTTTGTACCAATTCCTGGAGCAACTGTTGATGCAACAGCTGGATCTCCTTGGTCATCAACAGAGACAACCTTGATTGTGATGCCCTTGTTCTTTGCCATGAAAAGCTTTGCAGCATACTTCACTGCGTTTTGCTCATCGATACCAGTTGAGGCTTCTCCACCAGAAAGTGGGCCTTGGTAGGCAATGTAATACGTCTTATTGGCCGCAGTTGCTGTTGAGACTGATGCTAAGCCAAATGCAAGGGCTGCAGCAGTAACAATGGCAAGACCTTGTTTGATCTTCTGATTCATGTAATGCCTTTCCTGTTCTTTTGTCCCGGGACAGGGAGGTGATGAGGGTAACGGCTCTACCTACTTATTATCAAGGCGTAACTGAGCCTGGAATATCTCGATTTCGTTATAAAGGCTTTAGTTATCAGGAACCGCATCAGGGCTAATGACTGCCTGGGCGACTTGCTTCATAGTCAGTCGCCTATCCATAGCTGCACGTTGAATCCATGAGAATGCTTCAGGCTCTGAGAGGTTAAGCGCTTTCATCAATATGCCTTTAGCGCGATCAATTAATTTTCGAGTCTCCAAACGCTCATGAAGATCAGCTACCTCATCGGCCAATGAGCGCATCTGCACATGCCTACTAATTGCGATCTCAATTGCTGGAATCAAATCAGAGATTGAAAATGGTTTGACTACATATGCCATTACTCCTGCATCACGTGCTCTATCAATTAATTCCTTTTGAGAAAAAGCTGTGAGCATTAAAACTGGCGCTAAATTAATTATCTTTTCAGCCGCTGAGATTCCATCCATCACTGGCATCTTCACATCTAAAATTGCAAGATCTGGTTTGTGCAGAATTGCTAAATCAACGGCTTCTTGTCCATTTGTAGCTTCAGCGACGATTTCATATCCTGCGCCTTGCAGCATTTCAACTAGATCCATCCGAATCAAGGCTTCATCTTCGGCAACCAAGATGCGAACGCTCATGTTCCCTTCATCCTTTCGCAAAGATAGATAGAACTAACGTGCCCCGAGTCGGATTCGAACCGACACTATGCAGTGTTTGAGACTGCCCTCTCTACCGTTGGAGTACCGAGGCCTACCGGTAAATCTTAGCGGTAGGCAGGGGCGACGCCACCAACGGCATCTCCCACTCGGTGAACACGCATTGCATTGGTCGAACCTGGAATTCCAGGAGGCGATCCAGCAACAATCATGACGTTATCTCCGATGGTGGCCCGACCTGAGTCAATAAGGACTGCGTCAACTAACTTTACCATCTCATCAGTTGCGCCAACAATTGGAGTCAACATTGATTCGACACCCCATGTGAGCGCCAAACGGTTATATGTTCCAATTTCTGGTGTCATAGCAAGAATAGGAATTGGTGAACGAAGTCGTGACATTCTGCGCGCGGAGTCACCGCTTTGAGTAAATGCAACGAGATATTTTGCACCGACAATTGCGCCAACTTCTGTTGCAGCTTTTGTAATTGCTCCGCCTTTAGTGCGTGGCGGCGTTTTTATAGGGCGAATTCGATCCAAGCCACCCTCTTCAGTCTTTTGAATGATGCGCGCCATTGTTTCAACGGCCTCTATCGCAAAATCACCAACACTAGTCTCACCTGAGAGCATCAATGCATCAGCGCCATCTAAAACTGCATTAGCACAGTCCGTTGCTTCGGCTCGAGTTGGTCGTGAATTTGTAATCATAGAATCGAGCATCTGAGTTGCCACAATCACTGGCTTAGCCATGTCACGCGCAAGTTCAACACAAAGTTTTTGAACAAGTGGAACATCTTCTATTGGTAGCTCTACGCCTAAATCACCGCGGGCAACCATAATGCCATCAAAAGCCTCAACGATTTCGACAATATTCTCAACGGCTTGTGGCTTTTCAATTTTGGCAATTACCGGAAGTCGAATTCCTTCTTCATCCATAATTTTATGGACATCTTTAACGTCTTCTGCGTTACGAACAAATGAGAGCGCAATGAAGTCGGCTCCCGCACGAAGACCCCAACGAAGATCTTGAATATCTTTCTCTGACATAGCAGGAACGGAGACCGCGACTCCAGGTAAATTAATTCCCTTATTGTTGCTGACGGCTCCGGGCTCAATAACTTTAGTAATGACATCGTTACCTTTAACTTCAGTTACTTCTACCGTAACTTTTCCATCATCTATCAAAATGCGATCTCCAGGCTTACAGTCGCCAGGTAAACCTTTATACGTTGTACCAACGCGCTCTTTCGTACCTTGAATATCATCGGTCGTAATCGTAAAAATATCTCCACGCGCTAAATCATGTGGCCCAGCTGCAAAGCGAGCTAAGCGAATCTTTGGCCCTTGAAGATCTACTAAAATCGCAACTGGTCGGCCAGCTGTCTTAGCTGCTGCACGTACTTGATCAAATCGGGCTTGGTGTTCTTCATATGATCCATGCGAAAGGTTCAAACGGGCAATATTCATTCCAGCATCAATGAGCTCTTTTACTTTCTCAGGTGTCTCAACTGCAGGACCCATCGTGCACACAATTTTCGCTCTACGCATAGGACAACCTTAAACCATCAATTGACGGGTAGTGGGTTCAATCGGTGAAGGCAGCTGCGAATCACCAGTGAGATATCTATCAACGGCTGATGCAGTGCTTCGCCCTTCAGCAATTGCCCACACGATCAATGACTGCCCACGGCCCGCATCACCTGTAACAAATACTCCATCATCATTTGCAGCGAAATTAGAATCGCGCTTGATGTTTCCTTTATCGTCGACTTCAACTTCAAGCTGGGTCAATAGTGGCGATCGCTCTGGACCGGTAAATCCCATAGCCAGAAAAACAAAGTCGGCGGGAATTTCCTTTTCAGTACCAGCTACCGGCTCAAATTTTCCATTAGCAAAAACAGTTTCTACAATTTTTAGAGCACGTAAATTTCCGGAACCATCTCCCAAGAACTCTTCGGTGCTCACTGAAAACATACGATTATCTTTCTCTTCGTGCGCACTGGATACTCGATAAATCATCGGATACGTTGGCCATGGTTGTGAAGCCGGACGTTCTTCGGAAGGCCTTGGCATGATTTCGAGTTGAGTAATACTTGCCGCACCTTGGCGAATCGAAGTTCCTAGACAATCAGCGCCAGTATCTCCGCCACCCAAAATTACAACATGCTTGCCTGCAACGTTAATACCTGGTTCTTCAACTTCACCAAGTGCTTGTTTATTTCCCCATGGCAAAAACTCCATAGCTTGATAAACACCTTTTAGCTCGCGCCCCTTAATTGAAAGGTCTCGCCATTGTGTAGCACCAATTGCTAAAACGATTGCGTCATACTTCTTTCGAAGTGCAGAGCCAGTAAGCTCTCCCCCAACATCTACACTTGCTCGAAAACGTGTGCCTTCTTTTTCCATTTGTTCAAGGCGACGATCCAGAATATGTTTTTCCATCTTAAATTCAGGAATTCCATAACGCAGAAGCCCACCAATTTTATCGGCGCGCTCATAGACAACAACGGTATGGCCTGCACGCGTTAACTGTTGTGCTGCAGCTAGTCCAGCTGGGCCAGAGCCCACTACCGCTACTGTTTTTCCAGTTAAGCGATCTGGGGCCAGCGGTTTTACATCGCCAGTAGAAAAAGCCTCTTCAATAGTTCTAAGTTCAACCTGCTTAATAGTTACGGCATCTCTATTGATTCCAACAACACATGCAGTCTCACACGGTGCAGGACATAAGCGACCAGTGAACTCTGGAAAGTTATTAGTTGCATGTAAGCGATCTATTGCCTCATGAGTATCTCCGCGCCAAATAAGATCGTTCCACTCAGGGATGAGATTTCCGAGTGGGCACCCGTTGTGGCAAAAAGGAATTCCGCAGTCCATACAACGGCCAGCTTGCTTTTGAAGATGCTCAAAACTTTGTGGCTCATAGACTTCGCGCCAATCTTGGATACGAACATCTACAGGACGTCGAGTCGGTGTTTCGCGAGGTGTGGTGATAAAACCCTTTGGATCAGCCAAGTGCTGCCACCTCCATAACTAATTCATCGACCGGCAAACCTTCGCGAGTAGCCCGTGCCATCGCCTCTAATACGCGCGCGTAATCGCGTGGCATGACTAATGAGATGCGATGAATCGCATTGTCCCAATCTGCCAAAATTTCAGCAGCTACCTGAGACTCTGTATTGGCTTTGAAATTTCCGATAATTGTTTTCAGAATCACTTGCTGATCTTCCGGAACTGCTAAGACATCGACCATATCGGTGTTCACGTGAGTCGGCTCTAGGTCCAAAACAAAAGCTCTTCCACCTGACATACCAGCCGCGAAATTGCGCCCCGTTTGGCCGAGGACAACAACTGTTCCACCCGTCATGTACTCACAACCATGATCACCGATACCTTCAACAATCGCAGTTGCTCCTGAGTTTCTTACACAGAAACGCTCACCAACAACTCCACGAATCATAATTTCGCCCGACGTAGCACCGTATCCAATAACATTTCCTGCAATGACATTCTCATGCGAGAGATAAGTAGAGGCTGCATCGGGACGAACAATTACCCGTCCACCTGAAATTCCCTTACCAACGTAGTCATTGGAATCACCAAAGAGACGCAGCGTTAAGCCCTGCGGAATAAATGCACCTAATGACTGCCCGGCCGAGCCACGCAACGTGATATCAATTGTTGAGTCGGCAAGGCCTTGGCCACCGAAACGCCGTGTTATCTCCGCACCTAGCATCGTTCCAACTGTACGGTTGACGTTGCGAACAGGTACATCAATACGTACTAACTCTTTTTTAGAGAGTGCGGGTTCGGATAAGCGGATCAATTCATTATCTAGTGCGCGCTCTAAACCGTGTTCTTGGCTCATAGTATTGTGAAGCGGGCTATGAACATCAGGTCGCACGAGCAATGGAGAAAGATCTAAACCGCTTGCCTTCCAGTGTTCAACTGCACGACGTGTCTCTAAATACTCGACGTGACCAATTGCTTCAAGGAGAGTTCTAAATCCAAGGCTAGCTAGAATCTCGCGAACTTCTTCGGCGATATATTCAAAGAAGGTCTCAACAAATTCGGGCTTTCCAGTAAATTGTTTACGTAATTCAGGATTTTGCGTTGCTACACCTACTGGACATGTATCTAAGTGGCACACGCGCATCATGATGCACCCTGAAACAACTAGCGGAGCGGTTGCAAAACCATACTCTTCTGCACCAAGTAATGCTGCAATAACAACGTCTCGACCGGTCTTTAACTGTCCATCGGTTTGAACAACGATGCGATCACGGAGGTTATTCAAAAGTAAGGTTTGTTGCGTCTCAGCTAACCCAAGCTCCCATGGTGCACCTGCGTGTTTGAGAGATGTAAGCGGTGAAGCACCGGTTCCACCATCATGACCAGAGATTAAAACAACATCGGCATGGGCTTTACTCACGCCTGCTGCAACGGTTCCGACCCCAACTTCTGCAACTAGTTTTACGTGAACACGAGCATTCTTGTTCGCATTTTTTAAATCATGAATAAGTTGGGCTAGATCTTCGATTGAATAAATATCGTGGTGTGGAGGTGGAGAAATAAGGCCTACACCTGGAGTTGAATAACGAACTTTGGCAATCCATGGGTACACCTTGTTGCCAGGTAACTGTCCGCCTTCACCAGGCTTTGCACCTTGTGCAATCTTGATTTGGATGTCATCGGAGTTAACTAAATACTCACTTGTTACGCCAAATCGACCTGAAGCTACCTGCTTAATTGCAGAACGTTTTGAGTCACCATTGTCCATCACTACGAAACGTGAAGGGTCTTCGCCGCCTTCACCGGTATTTGATTTACCACCCAGTCGATTCATGGCGATTGCAAGAGTTTCATGCACCTCTTGTGAGACTGAACCGTAGGACATCGCACCAGTAGAGAATCGTTTAATAATCTCACTCGCCGACTCAACTTCATCAATTGAAATTGGAACCTGATCTTTAAATTCAAAGAGTCCGCGCAGGGTCATCAAGCGAGTGCTTTGGTCGTTGACTCGACCGGTATAACGTTTGAAGACATCGTATTTCTTAGTCCGAGTTGAATGCTGCAAAGTAAAAACAGTCTCTGGATCAAATAAATGTGGTTCACCTTCACGACGCCATTGATACTCTCCACCAATTGGCAAGCGCTTAGTTCCGGGTACTTCTCCCCCAGGTGGATATGCAATGTTGTGACGGGCAATAGTCTCATCAGCGATTACATCCAAGGAGACACCACCTAGTCGAGAAGTTGTGCCGACGAAGTACTCGTCAACAACTTCTTTACTCAACCCAATTGCTTCAAAGACTTGAGCGCCTGTATATGAGGCAATTGTGCTAATTCCCATTTTCGACATTACTTTGAGAACGCCTTTACCTAAAGACTTAATCAGGTTACGTACGGCCTTCTCTGGAGTAATTCCTGTGATGACGCCCTGCAAAACTAAATCTTCTGCACTCTCCATAGCAAGATATGGATTAACTGCTGCTGCGCCATAACCAATTAGTAGTGCGACATGATGAACTTCGCGAACGTCCCCAGCTTCGACAACTAAACCAACTTTTGTGCGCGTCTTTTGACGAATGAGGTGGTGGTGCACGGCTGATGTTAAAAGCAGTGATGGAATCGGTGCATCTTCAGCATCTCCATCGCGGTCAGATAAAACAATAATCCGAGCGCCTCGTTCAATGGCATCAGAAACCTCTGCCTTAATTTCATCAAGGCGTTGGCGCAACGATGCTCCCCCGCCAGCGACTAAGAATAATCCTCGGACAACATGGGCTTCTAAACCTGGATGATCACCATCGGCATTGACATGGATTATTTTTGCGAGCTCATCATTATCTATTACTGGAAACGCCAATGAAATCTGTCGGCACGAGGATGGTCCAGGGTCAAGCAGATTATGTTCTGGTCCCATTGATGTACCCAGTGATGTGACTAATTCTTCGCGAATCGCATCTAGAGGTGGATTAGTAACTTGAGCAAAAAGTTGTGAGAAGTAATCAAAGATTAAGCGAGGTTTATCAGACAGGGCTGCGATAGGCGTATCAGTTCCCATCGAACCTAAAGCTTCCATTCCACTGCGCGCCATTGGAGTAATTAAAATGCGAAGTTCTTCTTCCGTGTAACCAAAAGCTCGTTGACGGCGGACTACAGAAGAGTGCGGATAGAGAATATGTTCGCGCGCAGGAAGATCATTGAGCTTAACCATTCCCCCATGAAGCCAATCGCCATAGGGCGCAGCACTTGCAAGCTCTTCCTTAATTTCATGGTCTTCAATAATTCGTCCAGATTCAATATCAACGAGGAACATTTTCCCGGGCTGTAAGCGACCCTTGCGTGCAATGTTTTCTGGCGCAATGTCTAGAACACCGACTTCAGATGCTAGAACTACAAGACCATCTTTAGTCACCCAAAAACGTGATGGGCGCAGTCCATTGCGATCTAGAACCGCACCTACCTGATTACCATCGGTAAATGTCACACATGCAGGACCATCCCACGGCTCCATAAGAGAGGCATGGAATGCATAAAAATTTCGGCGTGACTCCGACATAGAGGTGTGGTTTTCCCAGGCTTCAGGAATCATCATCAATACAGCGTGAGGTAGTGAGCGCCCGCCTAAATAAAGAAGTTCCAAGACTTCATCAAAGGAGGCTGAATCGCTGCCGGACATCTCCACAATTGGAAATAAGCGCTTTAAGTCTCCTGGGATTAGATCAGATTCCAGAAGAGATTCACGTGCGCGCATCCAATTTCGATTTCCCTTAACCGTATTGATCTCACCATTGTGGGCGATATAGCGATAGGGGTGAGCTAAAGGCCACGATGGAAAAGTATTTGTAGAAAAGCGTGAGTGCACCAGTGCTAGTGGTGAAACCACACGAGGGTCACTCAAATCTGGGAAAAACTCTTCAAGCTGTCCTGTAGTAAGCATTCCTTTATAAACAATTGTTTTGGATGACAATGACGGGAAATAAACCTTTAATGCATGTTCGGCACGTTTGCGTAGACAGTAAACCATTCGCTCCAGAACCAAACCGGTCTCGCTCTTTAAGCCACTAACGAAAATCTGTTTGAATTCTGGCATAACCGACAGAGCCGTTTTTCCAAGTGATTCTGAATTAATCGGCAAGGTACGCCAACCGATGACTTTTAAACCTTCTATAGCGGCAAGTTCAGTAATCGACTTCGTGATATCGGCGCCAGCTTCAATAAAAGCGATGCCCGTTGCATATGAGCCAGCTGTAGGTAAGGCAAAATCTGTGACCTCTTGGTAGAACTGATCTGGAATTCGAATAAGAATGCCGGCGCCATCACCACTATCTGGTTCAGCACCAGATGCACCACGGTGTTCAAGATTTCTCAGGGCAGTTAATGCTTTTTCAACAATGTCGTGCGTTGCAACTTTATTAAGCGTTGCAACCATGGCCACGCCGCATGCATCATGTTCTTGAGCAGGGCTATAGAGCCCTTGTGCATGTGGATAGTTGGAAGGCAATGCCATGTGGGTGTACTCCGCTTGTTCAAAGATAGGCGGGACAACCTTGGCCCTAGTACAAATGTTTTTGCTGTGCAAAGACTAGCAAGAAACCGGCAATTTGCCAGAGCTTAAATGCCAGATACCTGGGCGATCTGACCGATGCCAGCAGTAATCAGCATGCCTAAACTACCGCCGATGATGACTCGCAGCGTCGTGCTCAGGACGCGTGCACCTGCAGTTCTAGCACTAATAACACCAGTGAGAATCAGTCCAGCGACAGTAAAGCCAACAATGCTCCAGGCTTTTGCACCCAATGTTGGCGCAAATGCTCCAGCAAATGGCACTAATCCCCCGGCAGTAAAACTTATGGCAGATGCAATTGCGGCCTGAACAGGTCGGGCTTTGGTATGAGGATGTTGACCTAACTCATCACGAAGATGAGCAGCTAGCGGATCTACCTTATGCATCTCCGTCGCAACTTCTAACGCAAGCTCTGGGCTAAGTCCTCGATTAATATAAATATGTTGAAGCTCAATTAATTCAGCTTCTGGGTCCGCTGCTAAATGCTCAATTTCAAGTAAACGATCCGACTCTTCAACATCATTTTGTGAGCGCACAGAAACATATTCACCAACTGCCATAGACATTGCGCCGGCGGTAATACCAGCGATTCCTGCAGTAACAAGGAAATCATTTTTGCCTGCAGCTACAACACCAATCATCAGCGATGCTGTTGATACTAATCCGTCGTTAGCGCCGAGGACTGCCGCACGTAGCCAGCCAGCTCTATGGGTACGGTGGCTCAGATTTCGCTGATATACATCTTCTAATGACATAAAAGTAACTCTACCCGACTTTACTGTCTCTGTTTAGGGATTTTAAGGAAAACGACCAACGCGCCTAGTGCAATAAACACACTCACCCACATATTAATCCGAAGCCCACCAATTAAGTGCGCTGAATCGATACGAAGAGATTCAATCCCTAAACGCCCTATGCAGTAACCAAAAACATAGAGCGCAAATACTTGTCCGGATTGTAAAAAACTACCTACTTTCAAAAGTAGAAGGGCTAATAATGCGCACCATATCGCTTCATAGAGAAATGTTGGATGGAAAGTTTCAAATGATGCGAAACCTTGGGGGCGATCAAGAACTGGAATCTCGAGCGCCCAAGGAGCGTTCAAGGGTCGACCAAAGAGTTCGTGGTTGAACCAGTTTCCAAAGCGCCCAATAGCTTGCGCCAATAGAACTCCAGGTGCGAGAGCATCCATAAAGATAGAGAAAGAAGGCAGATTTAACTTCGCCGAAAGTCTGCGATAACGCCACCAAGCGGCCAGAGTTCCAAGAGCTATAGCCCCCCAAATTCCAAGTCCGCCCTCCCAAATCTTTAATGCATCTAGTGGATGGCCACCGCTGCCAAAGTAGGCATCTGGTGAAGTGAGCACATGATAAATACGTCCACCGATGATTCCAAAAGGCACGGCAGTGATGGCAACTTCAGCGACAACCGAATGTGTTTCTGGCGCCGCAACCTTAAAACGTTTGTCGCCTAACCAGATTGCTACTGCGATTCCAGTAATGATGCAGAGTGCATACATATGAATCGTAAGCGGTCCGATTTCCAAGACCGAAATAGTTGGCGATGGAATCGAACGTAACAAAGTTTAGCCAGCCTCTACAGCCAAGCGGAATTCGGCAAGATTGAAGTCTGATGACTTTCGCTCCCAGAGTTTTCCGTTAATAAAGACAGTAGGAGTTCCAGTGACCTTATATTTTGACATGGAATCATAACTAGCCTTTACGGCAGCAAATTTAGAACCTTTATTGACACAGTCGATAAAGGTCTTAGATTTCAAACCAATGTAGTCACCAATCTTTATCAGATTTGCATTGGAGAAGAAGCCAGAGTTTTCAAGAGTAGGTTGTACTAAATAAACCGCCTTATGAAAATCTAGATACTGACCTTCTTCGGCGGCACAGAACTCAGCATTTGCAGTTCGTACAGATTCATCACCTAAAAACGAAAGAACGTGAAAAACCACAGTAGCTTTATTTGTCCGCACTAGATCATCGATGTAGGCACCATTTGCTTGTTCAAAACTGCGGCAAATAGGGCACTGCGGATCTTCCCAGATATCAATCTGAAGTTTATTTCCTGGGTTTAAAACTAAACCTGAACCTTGAGCTGGGTCTACAATCGCTTTTACTGGCGCGGCCATTGTGTAATCTTTTAGGGCAGTAAATGAAGCGTTAGCTTTTGTAGACTGACTCATCATTGAAAAGGCAACCCCTGTTATGACAACAAGTGCAACCATTCCGATAACTAACCAACGGGTAAAATTATCTCCACCAGATGGTGCCTTTGATTTAGCTTGCTTTGACATTACTACTCCTTGATTTCAGTGACGAGTTTTTCAACCCCTAAGCGCCCATAGGGGAAAAAGTATAGGTAGGCGGCGCTTAAAACCAATCCGGTATCACGCAGGATTTCGATGAGATAAGTCCTGTGAACTGCTGCTGCCTTAGACGGATCAATGGCCCCTCCGCCGCCAAAGCAGCCACAATCAATCAGTATGCCTCTAGCCCAAACGGAGACAATCGCGCCAATAAACATCACCATGACTACCCCGCCAGTTATTGCAGCGAAACGAACTGAGAGTCCAACGATGAGCAGAATGCCAATGGCAATTTCTAGCCACGGTAAGGCGTATCCGAAAATGTGTGCGACCTGCGTCGGAAGAATTTTATATGCCGCGACCGCACTTGCTGAATCTGATGGTGCAAGTGCCTTTATTCCCCCAGCTACTAGAAGAACTCCACCTAAAATTAATCGACAAGCAAGAGTAAAAAACCCTTGATATTTTTGGTGGGAGATTCTCATCGCCCCTCCCTGACTCCTGCAACTAATTCTGTCGCTAACGCTGAGATAGCATCCAATCCATCTTTTTCGGAAGTTGCGTTTAAGAGTAATTTAATAAATGCTGAACCAACAATTACTCCATCTGCATATCCAGCGACTTCTCGTGCTTGTTCTCGCGTTGAAACACCTAGACCTACAGCAATAGGTAAAGAGGTCTTTGAGCGCACTCTCGAGACTAAGTCACGTGCATCGACCGAAACACTCGTGCGGGCTCCAGTTACACCCATAATGCTAGCTGCGTAAACAAATCCACTGGTCTTCGATGTTACTTTGCCGATACGTTCATCACTACTACTTGGCGCAACAACATATATCGGATTAATCTCATATTTATCGGTTGCAACTAACCATTGAACCGACTCTTCTATAGGCAAATCTGGTGTGATCACACCAGAACCACCATTCTCAGAAATCGCCTGAGCGAATTTATCCACTCCATATTTTTCAATTGGATTCCAATACGTCATCACGACGCTCGCTACACCACAATCACTTGCGGTTTTCAATGCTGCAAAAACATCTGCTGCATTTGTTCCGGCTCTTAGCGAGATATCTGCAGCTTCTTGAATGGTTGGACCATCCATCACTGGGTCGCTATAAGGAAAACCAATTTCAATCGCATCCACACCTGCGGCAGCTAGCGCTGCTATTGCTTTTTTACACCCATCAATTGAAGGAAAACCTGCCGGAATATAGGCAATAAGTGCAGCTCGATTTTCTGCTCTTACTTTTTCAAATAACCGATCAAGACTTGTACTCACAGTGGGATTCCAAAGTACTGCGCAGCTGTTTGCACATCTTTATCTCCACGTCCGGACAAGTTAATCAAGAGCGTGGCATCTGGACCAACCTCTTTACCAATAATCATTGCACCAGCGAGGGCATGGGCAGTCTCAATCGCTGGAATTACTCCTTCAGTGGTGCAGAGCAGAGAAAAAGCCTCCATGGCTTGATCATCATTGATTGCTCGATATTCCGCGCGACCGATGTCATGAAGATAGGCGTGTTCTGGACCAACGCCTGGATAATCTAAACCTGCCGAGATTGAATGTGATTCTACAGTTTGTCCATTTTCATCTTGTAATACATATGAGCGAGTTCCATGTAGTACACCCGGTGAGCCACCAGAAATTGTTGCTGCATGTCGACCAGTTTCGACTCCATCGCCACCGGCTTCAAAGCCAATCAATCGCACGCCAGCATCTGGAATAAAGGCGTGGAATATGCCAATTGCATTGGAGCCTCCACCGACGCAAGCAAGCACCGCATCTGGAAGTTTGCCAGTCAGTGCAAGAACTTGTTCGCGTGATTCTTCACCAATAATCTTATGGAAATCGCGAACCATCGTTGGAAATGGGTGTGGCCCAGCAACAGTTCCTAATAAATAATGTGTGTCGGCAACATTTGTGACCCAGTCGCGCATCGCTTCATTGATGGCATCTTTTAGCGTGCGTGAGCCTGAAGTAACGGGAACAACTTGGGCACCTAGCAATTTCATTCGCGCCACATTCAGTGACTGTCTACGAGTATCTTCTTCGCCCATATAAACAACACATTCAAGGCCCATTAAAGCTGCGGCAGTTGCTGAAGCTACCCCGTGTTGACCTGCGCCTGTTTCAGCGATGATTCGCTTTTTCCCCATCCGCTTTGTTAATAACGCTTGACCTAAAACGTTGTTTATCTTATGGCTGCCCGTGTGATTGAGATCTTCGCGCTTAAGCAAAATTCGCGCACCACCCGCGTGCGCAGCAAAACGTGGTACCTCTGTAATGATGCTGGGGCGACCCGTATAGGTGCGATGCAACTGCGCTAACTCAGCAAGAAAAACTGGATCTTTTTGTGAACTAATGTGAGCAGCTTCTAGCTCATTGAGCGCACCGATGAGCGCTTCCGGAACAAATCGGCCGCCATACTCACCGAAGTGGCCATCGAGGGCATTAGTTTCTACGATCATGAGCTAAGTCTATCCAGGCCAAGAAGTTCCTGCACGGCCGTTACAGGGTTGCCCGCCTTTACAAGCGCCTCACCCACGAGAATTGCAGTGGCTCCATGCTTCTGTGCGAAGTCAACATCGGCGCGATTAGTGATTCCAGATTCTGCGACCTTAACAATGTTATGTGGAACACGTGGCAAAAGTTCCTTAAATGCTTCAGCGCTGACTTCTAGACTCTTTAAGTTACGTGAGTTGACTCCAACGATTTCGGGTGAGATCTCTAATGCCCGCTCTAATTCATCATGAGTATGAACTTCTATTAGTGCGCGCATTCCAAGTTCAGTTGCCAATTGGAAATAGTCTTTAAGTTGGTTTGAACCAAGTGCTGCGACAATAAGTAGTACTACATCGGCTCCATGGGCACGTGCTTCAAAAAACTGATACTCATCAACCATAAAATCTTTTCGCAAAATTGGAATATCTACTCGTGCACGAACTGCATCTAGATCATCGAGTGAACCACCAAAACGTCGGCGCTCAGTTAGCACACTAATCATGGTTGCCCCAGCTTGAGCATATTGTTCAGCTAATGCTGAGGGATCGGCAATTTCCGCAAGGACACCTTTGCTAGGTGAGGAACGTTTTACTTCTGCAATGAGCGACATTTCTTGAGAGAGCATCATTGATAATGGATCTCTTACTGGAGCTGCACTATCAATGCCCTCTTGAATTTGAGCAAGGGGAATGCGGCGTATAGCTAAATCTTCACGCACGCCTTCAATGATTGAATCAAGGACGCTCATTTAGCTCATCCTGACTTGGATCTATACCTTGGTCTTGCGCACTCCAGGTATTTAACTCTCGTGGCGTGCGCTCATAACGTGAAGATAGACGAAATGTTTTGCTCAGTACCGTCACGAGTGTAAGAATGAAACCAACACTAATAGCAATTGAAAAAAAATTGTTCATAAACTTTTTCGCAATCTATTTGCCGCATCTACTGCATTCAAAACCGCAGCAGCCTTGTTGTAGCACTCCTGATTTTCTGACTCAGGGTCAGAGTCGGCGACGACTCCAGCTCCCGCCTGCACATATGCCTGACCATCATGAATTAACGCAGTACGAATTGCTATACAGGTATCGATATTGCCAGTGAAATCAAGATAACCAACGATGCCACCATAGAGACCTCGACGAGTGGGCTCTAGTTTTTCAATGATCTCCATCGCCCTGGGCTTTGGGGCACCAGATAAAGTGCCTGCAGGAAATACTGAAAACAGAGCGTCGACTGGTGATGCGCTGTCAGAAAGTTGGCCAGTAACTGTTGAAACAATGTGCATGACATGTGAATAACGTTCAATATGCATAAAATCTATAACTTCTACTGAGCCTGGCTTACATACCCGACCTATGTCATTTCTTCCAAGATCTACCAACATCAAATGTTCGGCTCGCTCCTTAGGATCAGCGAGTAGTTCTTCGGCAAGGCGATGATCTTCTTCCGGAGAAGGCGAACGCTTTCTCGTACCGGCAATCGGATGAATCATTACTTCTTTGCCATTTATTTTTACTAAAGCTTCAGGACTAGATCCGACAACGTCAATGCCGTGGTTAAATCGTAAGAGATACATATAGGGGCTTGGATTATTGAGTCGCAACATGCGATACACATCTAAGGGATCGGCCTGACATTCCATCGAAAATCTTTGAGATAGGACAATCTGAAAAGCTTCACCGGCCAAGATTTCCTCTTTTGCTGCTAATACTTTTGCCTTAAAACTATCGGAACTAATATTTGATTTGAAGTCGGGAGGTGTGTGCGTATCAATAAGTGCAACGTCACCAGAGAGCGCCGAATTGAGATCAGCCTGCATCCGGTCTAATCGTTCATTACATGCAGCAAAAGCCTCATCGATTCGATCATCACTGCCATCCCAATTAATAGCATTAGCTATCAAGGTGATGGTGCCGTCGCTATGATCTAAAACAGCTAAGTCACTAGTTAACATAAAGCTGAGTTCGGGCAGAGGTAGATCTTTTACGGAAAGGTTAGGGAGTTTTTCTAATCTGCGCACAATGTCATAGCCCATAAAACCAACGAGTCCACCAGTCAGAGGTGGTAGGCCAACAATCTTAGGAGACTTTAAATGTTCGGCCGCCAAGCGCAGTGCAACTAAAGGATCTATGCCGGTGGGAGCGCCAGCAGGTGGGGTTCCTTGCCAATAAGCAAGACCATTGGATTCGCTGAGCGTTGCTTCACTGCGAACTCCGATGAATGAGTACCGAGACCATGCGCCACCATGTTCGGCCGACTCTAAAAGAAAAGTATTAGGTGCATCTTTAGCTAGTTTTCGATAAACACCTAATGGAGTTTCACCATCGGCTAATAAACGTCGTGATACTGGAATAACATTTGAAATCTTTGCATACGATCGAAATTCATCCAGATTCATTTCTTAGCCACCGTTAATGGTTTGTGAAAACACGTTGGTTCACCGGTGTGACAGGCGACTCCCACTTGTGTGACCTGAATAAGAATCGCATCGCCATCACAATCAAGTGCTACCGAGTGCACATGTTGAAAATGACCTGATGTTGCACCTTTTACCCATAATTCATTTCTACTGCGACTCCAAAAAGTTGCCTTGCCAGTCTCTAAAGTTAAGGCCAGTGATTCGCTATTCATATATGCCAACATCAGAACTTCGTGGCTAGTGAGATCCTGAACAATTGCAGGAAAGAGCGTGCTTGGATCCTTGAGCATCGATAGAACTGCTGGATCTAGGGCTGGCATATGCTAATTCTGCCTTACTTCATAGTGGTGGTGCGCACCGGATAATTGTTTTTGGCCAGATATGACTTAACATCGCCAATTCGGTGGATTCCAAAGTGAAAAACACTTGCTGCCAATAATGCGTCGGCCCCTGCATCTAAAGCTGCAGCAAAGTCCTCTAGCGCCCCTGCCCCACCGCTTGCTATCAGTGGAACATTAGATACTGCGCGCACAGCAGTAATCATTGAAATGTCATATCCGGCTCGCGTGCCATCGGCATCCATAGAGTTGAGCAAAATCTCACCGACACCTAGAGCACATGCTCTTTCGACCCACGCTAAGGCGTCAATATCTGTACCTTCTCGTCCGCCATGTGTTGTTACTTCAAATCCGGATGCAGTGCGTGCTCTACGTGCATCTACCGATAACACCAATACTTGTGAACCGAATCGATCGGCAATCTCTGCAATTAATTGCGGCCTAGCGATTGCAGATGTATTAATGGAAATTTTATCTGCACCTGCGCGCAGCAAGCGATCTACGTCGTCAACACTTCGAATTCCACCGCCGACAGTCAATGGAATGAAAACTTGTTCTGCAGTGCGCCGAACAACATCAAGTGTAGTTTCTCGTCCCGCACTGCTGGCTGAAATATCTAAGAACGTTAGCTCATCAGCGCCTTCAATCCCATATAGCGCCGCCATCTCAACTGGATCACCTGCATCAACCAAGTTCGTAAAGTTAACGCCTTTGACAACGCGACCCTCTGTTACATCAAGACAGGGAATGATTCGGATCGATAGGCTCATGAGGATGCGATCGCTAGAGCTTCTTGTAAAGTAAACGCACCGGCATATAAAGCTTTGCCAACAATCGCACCTTCAATACCTAAAGTACGAATTGCGGCAAGTGCAGAAATATCTGCAAGCGATGAAATTCCACCGCTGGCAATCACCGGTTTTTTAGTAGCAGCACATACGTTGCGGAGAAGTTCAATATTTGGACCTTGAAGCGTTCCATCTTTAGTTACATCAGTAACAACATATCTGGCGCAACCATCTCTATCTAGACGTTCAATTGTTTCGAAGAGTTCGCCACCTTCTTGGGTCCAGCCACGTGCTGCCAACGTATGCCCGCGAACATCTAAGCCAACTGCAACTAAATCTCCATGTGTAGAAATCACTTGAGCAGTCCACTGTGGATCCTCTAGCGCTGCAGTGCCTAAATTTATTCGAGTACAACCTGTAGCTATGGCACGCTGAAGTGACTCGTCATCTCGAATACCCCCAGATAGCTCCACTTTTATATCAAGTTTTCCAACTACCTCTGCCAATAGCAGCGCGTTATCCCCTCGACCAAAAGCTGCATCCAGATCAACTAAATGAATCCACTCCGCACCTGCTGCCTGAAATTCAAGTGCCACATCAAGGGGGGAACCATAGATGCTTTCTTGCGAAAGCTCGCCTTGAACCAAGCGAACCGCACGTCCATCCTTAACATCGACTGCTGGCAATAACTCTAGGTAATTCATAACGAGTTACTCCAATTTTTTATTAGGGCCAAACCGGCGGCACCAGATTTTTCAGGGTGAAACTGTGTGGCACTTACATAATCATCTTCAACTGCTGATAGAAATCTTTCTCCATGGGTTGTCCATGCCTGACGTAGCCCAACTGATTTCTTAGCTGCATACGAGTGGACGAAATAAAAAGATTGACTGTCAATCCCCTTGAATAAAACTGAGTCGGAAGCGGTTTCAACGCTATTCCATCCCATGTGCGGGAGAATCGGGGCATTAATTTTTGACACAGTTGCATCCCAGATACCCACACCTTTATGAGGTACATCTTGTGAATGTTCTTCACCAAGTGAAAACAAGATCTGCATTCCAATACAAATACCTAAAACAGCCCGTTCGCTAGAAATCCGTTTACGAATAATTTCTTCACCGTTAACTGCTTGCAAACCTTTCATGCATGCTGCGAAGGCACCTACGCCTGGAACTACAAGACCGTCGGCTTCAAAAGCTATGTTGGCATCCGATGTAACGACGACATCATGACCCGATGTTGCGAATGCGCGTTCGGCCGAACGTAAATTTCCAGATCCGTAGTCAAGTATTGCGATCAAAGAGAGCCCTTGGTTGAAGGTATCCCTGCGACTCGTCCATCCAATGAGACTGCATCACGCAGTGCGCGCGCAACTGCTTTGAACTGTGCTTCAAAAACGTGATGCGCATTTCGGCCTTCAAGCACTCTGATATGTAGGGCGATATGTGCTTCGGCAACAATAGATTCCCAGATGTGCTTACCGAGTGTTGTATCAAAAGTTCCAATGAGTTCTACAATCTCTGGTTGACGATGGACGAGATACGGACGTCCAGATAAGTCAACGGCAGCTTGAACCAGAACTTCATCTAGCGGAACCATCGAATCACCAAAGCGACGAATTCCTGCCTTATCCCCTAGCGCTTCGCGTAGTGCTTGGCCAAAGGCAAGTGAAGTGTCCTCAACGCTGTGATGAGAATCGACATCGATATCACCGGTTGTTTTGACGGTAAGGTCGAAACCGGAGTGCTTACCAAGTTGAGACATCATATGATCGAAAAATGGAACACCCGTGCTGACATCAATCACACCTTGACCATCGAGATTAAGCTCAACTAGAACGTGTGACTCTTTAGTTTTTCTTTCAATGCGTGCGGTTCTCATGGCGCTCACTTTCTATAACAGATCTTTTAATGCATCAATAAAGCGTTGGTTGTCGGCCTCATTGCCGATTGTTACTCGCAGATACCCCGATAATCCCACATCTCTAATCAGAACACCCTTTTCTAGAAGTTGAGCCCACAGTTGTGGCGCACTGCCGTTAAATCCAGTAAAGAGCAGGAAGTTGGCACTGCTGGGAATAGTGCGTAAACCCAGTTCGTGAAGCGAGTCCGCTAACTGTTCGCGAGCAGTGACGAGAGATGAAACACCTGCAAGCAGTTCGCGACGATAGTCGAGGGCAACTTCTGCAGCTGCCTGTGTCAGTGAACTCAAATGATATGGAAGGCGCACTAGCAGCATCGCATCCACTACATACTCATTGGCAACTAAATAACCTAAGCGGGCACCTGCAAAAGCAAAAGCCTTGCTCATAGTGCGAATTACAATGACATGAGGTCTGTCAGCGAGCAAGGTTGCTGCCGAGATTTCTTGAGAAAATTCAGCATAGGCTTCATCGACAATTAATAGCCCGCCGCATTCAGCAACTACGTCAGCTAATTGGCTTATGTCACCAAGTGAAATTGCATCCCCTGTTGGATTATTAGGCGTCGTGATAAAAGTTAAGGCTGGTTTATGTGCTCGCACTTCCGAAGTAGCAACTTCTAGATTAAAGGTTAAATCAGAGTTTCTTGCGCCATCTACCCAGGTTGTTCCCGTAACTTTTGCAATGAGTGGGTGCATTGAATATGACGGAGTAAAACCAAGGGTAACACCGGCACCAAAAGCTAAAAAGATTGATTGGATAATCTCGTTACTTCCATTGGCTGCCCAAATATTTTTTATTTGCAAGTCCGTCCCAGAGCCCTCATTAATATAACGAGCTAATCTCGTACGCAAGACATCCGCGTCGCGATCTGGGTAGCGATTCAAATTCGATGTGACTTTCTGGATTGCATCTGTAATTGCATTCTGCAAAGCCAATGAAGGTGGGTATGGGTTCTCATTGGTGTTAAGGACCGCTTGCGCTGGCACTTGCGGTGCTCCATATGCACTCAAAGCCTGTAAATCGGCACGTAGTGGTAACCACGTTGGCCAACTCACGGCTTCTGCTCCAATCGCACAAGCATGGCTTCACCATGGGCAGGCAAGTCTTCAGAGTTTGCAAGAGTTACAACTGTTGGTACTAGTTCAGTAAATGCACTCTGGTTGTATTCGATAAAATGTAAACCTCGCAAGAAACTTTGAACTGATAGACCACTTGAATGACATGCGCATCCCCCGGTCGGTAAAACGTGGTTTGAGCCCGCCGAATAGTCACCTAATGAAACTGGTGAGAAACGCCCCACAAATACTGCGCCAGCATTTCGTACTTTTAGTGAATCTGCACGTGAATTTTCAGTCTGAATCTCTAAATGCTCTGCGCCATAGGCATTAACAACATCTAAGCCCTGTTCGATTGAATCAACGAGCACTATCGCAGATTGCACTCCACTCAGAGCTTCACGAATACGATCTGCGTGTTTTGTAGCAGATACACGTACCTTTAACTCTGCGGCTACGGCATCTGCCAACTCAACACTTGTGGTCACTAAAATTGCAGCTGCAATGACATCGTGCTCGGCTTGGCTGATTAAATCGGCCGCAACATCGGCGGCATGCGCACTGCTGTCAGCCAAAATCGCAATCTCCGTAGGTCCGGCTTCAGAATCAATTCCAATCACTCCGCGCAAAGCTCGTTTGGCAGCAGCAACATAGATATTTCCAGGACCGGTCACTAAGTCACATTTTTCGCAGAGACCACTCATGCCGTAGGCAAAGAGCGCGACGGCTTGTGCACCACCGATTGCATACACCTCTGTAATTCCAAGCAAAGCGCACGTTGCCAAAATCGTAGGGTGTGGAAGTCCGCCAAAATCTTTTTGCGGAGGAGATGCAACTGCAATTGACTGCACCCGTGCAATCTGTGCAGGAATTACATTCATCATGACGCTACTTGGATATACGGCGCGGCCGCCTGGTACATATAAACCAACACGATCAACAGGTATCCATTTTTCAGTAACAGTCCCGCCATCTACAACCGTTGTAGTTTTATCATGACGGATTTGATCGGTATGTACTTTTCGAACTCTTTCAATTGAAATCTCTAGAGCTCGGCGAACCGCAGGGTCTAACTCAACCAGCGCTCGATCTAATGCGGCTTGTCCAACTCGAATTGAATCGGGGCGTACGCCATCGAACTCTTGAGCTAAAGCCAGAAGATCCTGCTCGTTACCATCTTTAACCCGTGCCAAAATCGGTTCGATTAGAAGCATTGCCTCTGCAACATTTAAATTAGCGCGCGGAAGTTCATTGGTGTATTCACTCTTGGATAGAGCGCGACCGCGAAGGTCAACGGTGCGAATCATTCCCTAATTGTAACTGTAGCTAGAGTGGGCATGCTGGCCAGTTAAGGTCTAAACCAAGCAGTTGGGCCCTAAAATCGATTTTAGATCAGCGCTCAAACTTGGAGATGAGGTAATAAGGGCATCAATCTTCATAAAAGTATCGCTGCCATTATCTTTGATTTGTAGATGGACCTCACGCTTACCTGGATGAGAGCGCAAAATCTCCTTAATCCGATCGACTATAGGTGGAGTGCATTGAGCAATCGGCAAGGTGATCACAAGCGGGCCAGTTGGTCCAGCAGAAATATCTGGCATCGACATTTCTAGTGCAGTAAAACGTAATGCATCTTCACGACGATCTACGCGGCCTCTGACCGTGACAATTCGATCCTCGGTGAGTGACATGGAATATTGGTTATATGTATTTGCAAAGAAGAGGACTTCAAGAGAGCCTTCTAAATCTTCTACCGTTACAACTGCCCAGGAAGCACCTTGACGTGAAACTTTTCGCGTGACACTTGTGATTAACCCGCCAATTGTGACGATTGTTTCAGTTTGTGCTCCGTCATCCAGTAGTTCGCTTATTGTCATATCGGTATTAGCACGAAGGACATGCTCCACACCTAGTAGTGGATGATCTGAAACATACAGACCCAGCATTTCCCGTTCGTAACTCAGCAACATGGCCTTATCCCATTCGCCTTTTGGTATCTCTAAATCTATGGCTGCAACATGACTAATTGATTCGCCGCCGAAAAGATCAAATTGGCCAATCGCTTCAGCGCGTTTTGTTTCAATAACAGAATCTATAGCTTCTAAGTAAATTGCCATTAAGCCTTTACGTGTTGCGCCCATCGATCCAAATGCACCTGCCTTAATTAATGACTCAATAGTCTTCTTATTGCAGACTTGAGCATCAACTTTGGCTAAGAAATCTCCAAATGAAGTAAAGCGTCCTTTGCTGGCACGCGCAGCTTTAATGGATGCCACTACCCCTTCACCCACGTTACGAATTGCAGCTAGTCCGAAACGAATGTCATTACCCCGTGGCGTGTATTCAGCATCAGATTCATTGACATCTGGCTCTAATACCTTGATACCCATACGTCTGCACTCACTTAAGTACAACGCTGATTTATCTTTGTCATCGCGCACACTTGTAAGAAGTGCTGCCATGTACTCAGTTGGATAATTGGCCTTTAAGTAACCCGTCCAATATGAAACAACTCCATAACCCGCCGAGTGCGCACGGTTGAAGGCGTAGTCGGAAAAGGGAATCAGAACATCCCACAGCCTCTTAATTGCAGCGGTCGAAAATCCATTTGTCTTCATGCCAGCTTCAAAGGGCACATACTCTTTATCGAGAATCTCTTTGTTCTTCTTACCCATAGCTTTACGGAGCAAATCTGCACGCCCAAGTGAGAAACCTGCAACCTTTTGGGCGATAGCCATTACTTGCTCTTGGTAGACGATGAGACCATATGTATCGCCAAGAATTTCGTTCAGCGGCTCAGATAGCTCAGGGTGAATCGGCTCTACTGGCTTACGATTATTTTTACGATCGGCGTAGTTGTTATGAGCATTTTCACCCATAGGTCCAGGACGGTACAACGCAATGACAGCTGAGATATCTTGAAAGGAATCAGGCGACATAGAACGAAGCAGTGCGCGCATAGGGCCACCGTCGAGTTGGAATACACCAAGCGTGTCGCCACGAGATAAAAGCTCATACGTTTTTTTATCATCCAAAGTTAAATCTTCAAGAACTACATCGATGCCTTGGTTAGCTTTAATGTTCAGTAAAGCATCATCTAAAACTGAAAGGTTTCTTAGTCCTAAGAAATCCATCTTGAGCAGACCAATTGCCTCGCACGCACCCATATCAAACTGAGTAATAATTGCTCCATCGGCTTCACGTCGATGAATTGGAATCACATCAAGTAAAGGCTCTCGCGACAAAATTACGCCAGCGGCGTGGACTCCCCATTGGCGTTTCAAACCCTCTAATCCACGAGCGGTATCAACGACACGTTTTGAATCCGGATCAGATTCATAGAGGGATCTAAACTCCCCTGCTTCTCCATATCGATCGTCTTTAGAATCAAATATTCCACCTAAAGAAATGTCCTTGCCCATTACTGAAGGTGGTAAAGCTTTAGTTAATTTCTCACCGATTACATATGGGTAACCAAGCACGCGTGTTGAATCTTTAATGGCCTGCTTTGATTTAATAGTTCCGTACGTGATTATCTGTGCGACACGGTCTTCACCATATTTAGTGGTGGCATAGCGAATCATTTCACTTCGCCGACGCTCATCGAAGTCCAAATCAATATCTGGCATAGAAATACGTTCAGGATTTAAAAATCGTTCAAACAAGAGCCCGTGTTCAAGTGGATCCAGGCCCGTGATTCCCAGTGAGTATGCGACGAGTGATCCCGCTGCAGATCCGCGTCCCGGACCTACGCGGATTCCAACCTCTTTGGCATGTGCAACTAAGTCGGCGACAACTAAAAAGTAACCGGGAAAGCCCATCGTCTGCATAACCCCGAGCTCATATGCCAAGCGATCTACGTGGGCTTGGGTAACTCGAGCACCTAGTCGCAGGCCAAGACCACGTTCGGCCTCTTTTTGAAGCCAGGAGTCCTCTGTCTCACCTGCAGGAACGGTGAACTGGGGAAGCAAGTTCTCGCCTTCGCGCAACGTAACGGTACAGCGTTCTGCAATTAATAATGTGTTGTCACAACTTTCAGGGATTTCTTTGAAGAGCTCACGCATCTGCTGCGGAGTCTTAACATAAAAACTGTCATTATCGAATTTAAATCGTTTTGGGTCGGCCAAAGTTGAACCAGATTGAACACAAAGGAGCGCTTCATGTGCCCCAGCGTCACTTTGTAATGTGTAGTGCAAATCATTTGTAGCAAGCAAAGGTAAGCCAAGCTCTTTGGCGAGTTTTAGTAAATCACTTTTGACACGTGACTCAATCTCAATACCATGATCCATAATTTCAAGAAAGTAATTATCTGCTCCAAAAATATCTCGGTAATCACTGGCCGCTTTGATGGCCTCCTTGTATGCGCCCATGCGAAGACGTGTTTGGATTTCTCCACCAGGACATCCAGTTGTGGCGATTAAGCCAGTTGAATGCTGCGCAAGGAGTTCACGATCCATACGAGGCTTATAGTAATAACCCTCAAGGGATGCCAAAGAAGATAGTCTAAAAAGATTTCCTAAACCCACATTGTTCTCAGCCAGAATAGTCATGTGCGTATAAGCACCACCACCAGATACATCATCTTCGCCGCCATCTGCCCACTTCACACGCTTCTTATCAAAACGAGATTCGGGTGCAACGTAGGCTTCAATTCCAATAATAGGTTTAACTCCTGCTTTTTGAGCAGTCTTATAAAAATCATAAGCACCAAATACATTTCCATGATCTGTCATGGCGATAGCTGGCATGCCTTGACGCGAAACTTCGCTCATTAAATCTGAGACCCGGGCTGCACCATCGAGCATCGAATACTCGGTGTGAACGTGAAGGTGAACGAAGTTATCTTTTGACATTGTTGCGCAAGGTTATTACTTAGGGCAGAACGGCGTCGGAAAGCAACGCCAGTGAGCCTGTGAGATCAGCTGGATAGGGGGCGACAAAGCTAAGTGGCTGGCCAGAGATTGGATGCGTAAAGCGCAGTTCCTTGGCGTGCAACCACGGACGTGCCATTGCAAGGCTTTTTGCCAGGACTGGATCGGCCCCATAGGTCGTATCCCCCACCAATGGGTGATTGAGCGCTGAAAAGTGAACGCGAATTTGATGTGTTCGTCCGGTCTCTAACTCTACTTTTACGAGAGAGACCGCACGGTAAAACTCAATAACTTCATAATGAGTAATTGACTCTTTTCCAGTCCCGACAACGGCAAACCGGTGATCCTCTTTTGGATGTCTATCAATAGGGGCATCGATAGTTCCAGTAGTTGGATCCATATGTCCTTGAATCAGCGCGTGATAAATTTTTTCAACACTTCGTGTGCGAAATGCGTCCTTTAAAACTGTGAATGCACGATCGCTTTTGGCTACAATCATTAATCCACTTGTTCCAACATCTAATCTATGAACAATTCCTTGACGCTCAGCCGCACCACTTGTTGAAATAATAAATCCCGCTGCACTCAAAGCACCTACAACTGTAGGTCCGGTCCAACCTGGGCTGGGGTGGGCAGCACAACCAACCGGCTTATTAATTACAACGATGTCTTCATCTTCAAAGACAATCTCAAGACCATCAATTGGAGTAAGTGGAATAGGAATTGTATTGAGAGGTGCAGGCATCAAGACATCAATGATTTGTCCAGAAGCAACTCGTTCTGATTTAAGCATCGCCTTACCGTAAGTTGTGATGTCACCATCTTCTAGGAGTTTGACTACTGCAGTTCGAGATAAACCTAAAACACGGGTAAGTGCGCTATCGATGCGTTCACCTGCCACGCCTTCAGGAACCGACAAAGAGCGGAGTTCTCGATTACTCATATCTGTGAATCCTTTTTCGCAATTGGAGGAATATTCCGAGCGGATAGGACTATCGAAATTGCAGAAGCAACAACGATTGCAGAATCAGCAATATTGAATATAGGCCAATGTGGCAGTTGCATCCAATCGATCACACGTCCTCTTAAGAATGCAGGCTCACGGAAGATGCGATCAGAGAGATTACCTAAAATCCCGCCCATTACTAGGCCTAATACGACTGCCCAGCCCTTAGACGTCAGGCGAGGTGCGAAATAGATAATGGCAATTAAGACGCAGATTGAGAAGAGGGAAAAGAGCAATGTGGCGCCAGTTGCAAATGAAAAAGCCGCACCCGAGTTGCGCACAAATGTTAGTTGAAAAAACTTACCTATAACTTGTACCGAATCTCGGTGTGAAAGCTGACTAACTGCCCACGCCTTAGTTGCTAAATCGAGGATCCAGATAGACCAGGCAACACTTAAGAGTGTTCGCCAGCTGCGCACAGTTAGCGCCGTTCTTCCTTCTGCTTGCACAGCATGCAGAGAGTTGCACGAGGGAATACTTGGAGTCGGGCTTTTCCAATTGGATTGCCACACTCTTCGCAGTTTCCATACCGTTTTGAATCAATTCGTTCTAAAGCGCGCTCAGTTTGTAACACCATGTCGCGTGCATTTATCACTAACGACATTTCATGTTCGCGTTCAAAAGTCTTAGTCCCTGCATCGGCTTGATCATCGCCAGCGCCCTCACCTGACTCTTGAATGAGTGAGTCCATTTCAATTTCAACAAGTGCTAGTTCACGACGTAGACGCTCAAGCTCTTTTGAGATGTCGGTGCGAATTACTTTCAGTTCAGCGTTAGTCCATGATGGCTCTGACTCACTGACTACTACAGGAGTCGGTGCTCCCTTGATTGGTTTCAGTGGCGCAATCTTTTTTGTACTTTTAGCTGGACGCGGTGGGGGTGGCATAACCAAGCGGCGCTCTTCGACAACCGGAGCTACTACAGGTGCCGAAATTGTCGAGACTGAAACCGTCTGAGATTTTTCATCGACAGTCAGTGTTGTCTTTGATGGAAAGGCTTTACCTGACGCTTTTTTAACGGGGATACTTTTGATGGCGGTTTTTTTAGCCGCTACTTTCTTGATAGGCGCTTTCTTGGCAGGCGCCTTCTTAGCTACAGCTTTTTTGGCCGCTACTTTCTTGATAGGTGCTTTCTTGGCAGGAGCCTTCTTGGCTACAGCTTTTTTCGCAGGAGCCTTCTTAGCCGGAGCCTTCTTGGCAGCGACCTTCTTTATTGGCTTCTTGGGCATGACGCGAACCTTATGCCGATTGGGCATTAGATACCAACTGCGCCACGACCAATCTTTATCTCCTTATGGCCTAGACTGAGTGTACTGACATAAACAGAGCATTGACGGGGCTATCACCTCACGAGCTCGTTGGAAGAAATGAGCTTCACGCTCATCTAGAACCAGCAGTCAGAACTTTAAGTGGCGCACAGTGTGCGCAAGGCGGGTGGTACCGCGAGCTCTGCCCACTAGCAGAGCTCGTCCCTCCAGAGTTTTATTAACCTGGAGGTTTTTTAATGTCGTTTAAAGCCATCTCCCCCGCAGTCGATCTGCCTGCTCTGGAGCATTCGATTTTAGATTTTTGGCGAGACAATCAAATCTTCCATAAAAGCGTTAATGCACGCGCTGGTGCTACTCCGTGGACATTTTATGAAGGCCCTCCCACAGCAAATGGAATGCCCGGAACACACCATATTGAAGCGCGTGTTTTTAAAGATGTCTTTCCGCGTTTTCAAACAATGAAGGGTCTGCATGTAACTCGTAAAGCTGGTTGGGATTGTCATGGCTTACCGGTTGAAATCGCCGTAGAGAAAGAGTTGGGCTTTGCCGGAAAAGGCGACATTGAAAAATTTGGTGTTGCAGCATTCAACGATAAGTGTCGGGAGTCAGTTCAGCGACATGTGAGTGCCTTTACCGACATGACCGATCGCATGGGTTTTTGGGTTGATTTTGATGAGGCGTATTGGACGATGTCACCTGACTATGTAGAAAGTGTGTGGTGGTCTCTAAAAGAGATTTGGAAAAAAGGTCTTCTTGTTCAAGATCACCGTGTAGCGCCATATTGCCCTCGATGTGGAACAGGTTTATCAGATCATGAATTAGCTCAAGGCTACGAAACCGTTGTAGATCCATCGGTCTATGTGCGCTTTCCAGTAACAAGTGGTGAGCTAGCACAATTAGAGGCATCCCTACTTGTCTGGACGACTACTCCATGGACTCTGGTATCAAATACGGCCATCGCAGTACATCCAGATGTCGAATATGTTGTTCTACGAGTAATAGTTGATGAGAAGAGTGAAGTCCTCATCGTCGCTAAAGCCTTAATCGAAAGCATTAAGGGCGAGAAGGAAATTCTTCAAACAGTGCTGGGTAAAGATTTAGAGCGCGTTACCTATAAAAGACCATTTGATTACGTTGACATTCCTGATGCACATTACGTTGTGTTGGCAACGTATGTAACTACCGAAGATGGAACTGGATTAGTTCACCAATCTCCTGCTTTCGGCGCAGACGACCTTGCAGTATGTCGTGGATACGGTCTACCCGTTGTGAATCCCATTGCTCCTGATGGAACATTTCTTAGTGCAACTCCAGTTGTTGGCGGAATGTTTTTTAAAGATGCTGACAAAGTTTTAGTAAAAGAGCTTAAGGCAAATGGGTCTCTCTATAAGCATCAACCATATGAGCACACGTATCCGCATTGCTGGCGCTGTCACACCGCATTGATGTATTACGCGCAACCATCATGGTATGTCCGTACAACATCGATAAAGGATGCCCTGTTGCGTGAGAACGCTGCCACCGACTGGCATCCACAATCAATTAAAGAGGGTCGCTATGGTGACTGGCTCAACAACAATATCGACTGGGCACTTTCCCGGAATCGATATTGGGGTACTCCACTACCAATTTGGCGCTGCGAGAATAAACATGAAATCTGCGTTGATTCACTCAAAGAGCTAGGTGCATTAGCTGGCAAGGAGCTTTCTAATTTAGATCCACATCGACCATTTGTTGATGACATTACTTTTGCCTGTGCCGAGTGTTCACTGACAATGACGCGAGTTCCAGAAGTTATTGACTGCTGGTATGACTCGGGGGCAATGCCATTTGCGCAATGGGGTTATCCGCACAAAGAGGGCTCAGTTGAGAAGTTCAACGCCTCCTACCCTGCTGATTTTATCTGTGAGGCAATCGATCAGACCCGTGGATGGTTTTACACGCTCATGACTATCGGCACTTTAGTATTTGATAAATCTTCGTATAAAACCGTTCTATGCCTGGGTCACATTCTTGATAAAGATGGACGCAAGATGAGCAAGCACGTTGGAAACGTTTTAGAGCCAATGGCGCTCATGGATCAACATGGCGCCGATGCCGTTCGTTGGTACATGTTGGCTGCCGGCTCACCATGGGCTGCGCGTCGAGTAGGACATGAAGCAATTAATGAAGTCATCAGAAAAACTCTATTGACGTACTGGAATACCGTTTCATTTCACGCCCTATATGCCAATGCATCAAACTTTGATCTTGCTCAAACTCCTGCCCTAAAAGATCGAGCTTTAATGGATCGTTGGATTATCTCCGAACTCAATGTCTTGATCGAGACCGTAGATGCAGCCTATGAGGGCTTTGATTCTCAAATTGCTGGTAAAGCACTGGCGGGATTTATTGATGACTTATCAAATTGGTATGTTCGCCGTTCTCGTCGTCGATTTTGGGATGGCGATGTGGCTGCCATGGCCACTCTGCATGAATGTCTTGTCACGTTGACCAAACTTCTTGCACCGATGGTCCCTTTTATTACTGAACAAGTATGGCAAGAACTAGTGCGACCAACAGATTCAAACTCTGAAGCATCGGTTCACTTAACAGATTTTCCAAAAGTCAGTGCTGACGCAATTGATCTCGAACTGTCGCAACAAGTGGCCCTTACTCGCCGCATTGTTGAATTAGGTCGAGCCTCCCGCGCCGAATCCGGAATCAAAATTCGTCAGCCACTACAGCGTGCGCTCATTGCCGCAACAGGATGGGCGAAATTACCTGAAGCAATGCGCGAACAAATTGCAGATGAACTCAATGTGATTGAATTGGAAGATATTGCTAGTGCTGATGGCGACTTAGTAGATATTTCAGTGAAAGCAAACTTTAAATGTTTGGGAGCAAAATTTGGTGGTGTAGTGCAAGAGATAGCTAAGGCAATTGCAGCCACTGACCCAACTTCTCTTGTTAAGAAACTTCGCGCCCAAGGTGTCGCAACCTTAGGAACGTGGGAAATTGCACTCGAGGATTTAGTAGTCACTGAGGTCCCCAAGAGTGGGTGGATGGTCTCGTCTCACGATGGAGAAAGTGTTGCCCTAGATCTGGCTCTCTCCCCATCTCTGATTTTGGCCGGCAACGCCCGAGAGGTCATTCGTTTTATTCAAGAGCGTCGCAAGAGCGATGGCTTCGAGATTTCTGATCGAATTAATGTCACGTGGAATGCAACACCTGAGATAGCAGAGGCAATTGCCAGCGATCGTGCACATATTCAAGATGAGACTCTCGCACTAACTATGGTGTGCGATCCGTCAATCACTTTAGATCAAGGTGAACTTGGATTGGCAGTAAAGCTAGTTAAATCCCTCTAACTACGCCGAGTAGAAGTTGCACGGCGAAAAAGAGCACGATGAAACTTAAATCCAGACTTACTGCGCCAAGTCGCAGCGGTGGGATGTAGCGTCCTACAAAGCGCATGGGTTGATCAGTGATTGCATAAATCGCTTCTACTAAATACAACGTGACTCCGCTAGGTCGCCAATTGCGGGCAAACATACGTATGTAATCCAGAATTAAACGTCCAAGTAGGGCAAACAAGAACAACTGAAGTACGCCCGCTAAAAGCGAACCGATTGCCATAAAAAATCAGCTCTGGTTGAAGAAGCTTGCTTGAGCAGCAGCTGACTTATCTTCTGAACTCACTTGCAAGTTAGCAGGAGAGATGAGGAATACTTTTTTAGTCACGCGCTCAATAGTTCCGTGGAGACCAAAAGCAAGTCCACTGGCAAAATCTACAAGTCGCTTATGTTCTGATTCATCCATGTCAGTCAAATTAATAATCACAGGATTGCCCTGACGAAAATGCTCACCGATTGTTCGGGCTTCATTATAAAAACGTGGGTGCAGGGTGATGATGCGATCTAGAACTGGGAGATCAAGTTGTGGCGCACTCTCAACTGTCGACGTGTGAACAGATGAAACCGAACGAGCTGCTCGAGGTTTAATCTTCACTTCATTGGATGTATGTACTGCCGGAACTGATGGAGTTAGTGGAGCATCAAACTCAGGATCGTCCATCAAACCTAAATAGTTTGCGACGCGCTTAAGGGCATTAGTCATAGTTAAAATATACCTATCTGGCTACCTAGAACCCAGGATTGAGCTCCCAATTCGGACATGTGTCGCACCATGAATAATCGCCTCTTCATAGTCTCCACTCATGCCCGCCGACAATGATGGTGCATCCTTAAACTCTGCAATAAAATCACGATGAATATCGGCCAACCGACTAAAAGAATCTGCGGCACTGCCTGTTAAAGGGGCAACCGCCATAAGACCTTTCAGTTGATGGACTGGCGAAGCCTGAACTAAGCCGGCTAACTGGTAAAGCTTTTCACTATCGGCACCACCACGATTTTTAGCCCCATCTAAGCTGACTTGAAGAAATATCTGTAAGGGATGGAGCGCAGATTTCTCCATCATGGTGAAGTGTCGCGCCTCATCTAATGAGTGAACAACGTGACTCCAGGTACATATGGATCGAATTTTGTTACTTTGAATCTGGCCTTGGAAATGCCACCTGGCATCAATAGCCGCAGCTTTCTCGGCTCCATCGCTATCTCTATTTTCACCAAAATCACTGACGCCTAGCTCCTTCAAAATCTCAATATCACTGATCGGAAAAGTCTTCGTCACAACAACGAGGGTGATGTCTGTAGCTTGCCGGCCCGAATGCGCTGCACTCACTGCGATGCGCTCCTTGACTTGCGCTAACTTCTCAGCAATCTCATCGAAGCGTGTCATAGCCAGACAACTCCGGCATTTCTACCCGTTATGTTGTGGCGTCTATAAGAAAAATAAAGCGGATCTTCTAGCGTGCATATCGATGATGCTTCATACGTAATCCCCATACTCACTAAAACTGCAATCAATGCTTTCGGTAGATCTAGAGCTGGAGTCATTTCACGTGTGAGTGAAAATGCAGCAGGATATATCGCACAAACTTCATCGGCAATATCTTGCGAAACTTCATAACATCGACCACAAATTGATGCACCCAGTGTGGCATGAATGTGATTAGCACCTAAGCGACGCATTTCATCTACAACTTTTATCGCTATTCCATTGTGCAGCCCTCTTCGACCTACATGAACTGCTGCGACTACAGTTGAAGAAGTAAGCAGTAACGGGATGCAGTCTGCAACGAGAACTGCAAGTGCAATACCTTTTGTTGTAGTAATTAATGCATCACACGTTGGATCTATATCCTCAATAGTCTCGATAACAGTGAATGAATTACCATGCACTTGGTTCATAAATTGAGTCGGCCCTACCTGTGAAGCAAGGGCGATGCGATTGGCGCGAACAGTTTCTTCACTGTCTCCAACATGGAGCGCTAAATTAAACGAGTCAAAAGGCGCAAGGCTCAAACCTTGACGCCGATCGGTAAAGAGCTCTGGCAATGCCTTACTTCATAAAGTCAGGGACGTCGATCTCATCATCTTCGGCCACAAGCTCTTCAAACGTCACACGGCGACGGGCAATTGGCTCATCGTTGAGTTCGAGAGCAACTGAGATTGGATCATTTGTGGCAATAGGATCGGCCACTCCACCCAGAGTTGCTGCATCAATAACAGGAGTCGACACTCTCTTTGGCTCGCCGCCCTCAAAGCCAGCAGCTACCACTGTAATTCGCACTTCATCACCGAGTGCATCATCGATAGTTGTACCGAAGATGAATTTTGCATTTGGATGCACGGCCGACTGCACTAATTCGCACGCCTCATTAACTTCAAAGAGACCTAAATCAGAGCCACCGGAAACAGATAGCAGAACACCCATAGCGCCATCGATTGACGCTTCTAATAGAGGTGATGAGATTGCTAATTCAGCAGCGCGCAACGCACGATTTTCACCGCGCGCTGATCCAATACCCATAAGAGCTGATCCCGCACCAGACATAACCGCTTTCACATCGGCAAAGTCTAAGTTAATTAAACCAGGCTGAGTAATAATTTCAGTAATACCTTGAACACCAGATAGCAGAACTTGATCAGCGCTCTTGAATGCATCGGCCAAAGTAATTGTACGATCAGAGATTGCAAGTAGTCGATCATTTGGAATAACAATTAATGTATCTACTTCTGCACGCAAAGCTTCGATTCCAATATCGGCCTGTGTTGCACGAAGCTTTGCCTCAAAGGAAAAGGGGCGTGTAACTACACCAATAGTTAAGGCACCGATATCCCGAGCAATCTTCGCAACGATTGGTGCTGCACCCGTTCCGGTTCCGCCACCTTCACCTGCAGTTACAAAAACCATATCCGCGCCGCGCAAAATCTCTTCGATATCATCTGCGTGATCAAGTGCAGCTTCACGGCCTTTTTCTGGATCCATTCCTGCACCAAGACCACGAGTAGTTTTTCTTCCGATATCTAATTTCACATCGGCGTCACTCATTAAAAGATGTTGTGCATCGGTATTAATTGCAATGAACTCAACGCCTTTAAGTCCGACGTCGATCATGCGATTGATTGCATTTACTCCACCGCCACCAATGCCTACAACTTTGATGACTGCTAAATAATTCTGCGGTGAAGCCACGTTTTTCCTCCTTGGGAACCATCAACCTCAACTTGAGCGTTATGATTCATTCTTTATTGATAAGGCGAAACTAAAGTGCCAGCCCTGCTTAATCAAATACCGACTCGAACTATTTACTGTGTCGCACTAATAAATTTATTTCACAATCGGAGCGTGTGGGGCAGAAACATCTACTCGTTTGAGTTTCGCATTTTCAGGTTGGAGCAATAAAGCTTGAAAAACCTTAGCTTTAAGTGCATTTTCTTCACTTCTTCCCCATCGAAGTTCAAGGGAGCCCTTTTCTGATTCCAGCTCTAAAATAAAAGTATCTCCACTGTGAACTTTGAGCACCCTGACCTGTGTAGAAATCTCGACTGGAAGTTCTCTGAAAAAGGCGGCGGCAATAATCGCTGAATCAACGGATGGGGCTTGAATAGTGGGTAGCTGAGAAGTTTTCTGGCCACTTAGAAGAAAGCTCTGTCCTTGGGCATCGATCGCGAAGTTGTTAAAAATTGCAATGGGTGTTCGTTCGGTAATTTCAATACTCACTTTTCCATTAATCCAATTACGCGAAACAACCGCACTTTTTACCCAATCAAACTTTTCATATCGTCCAGCAATTATTCTTGGTTCTACACGAGCTAATTTCTGACCTTTCTTAATTTCAATAGGTACATAGTTCTTCGTTCCCTTTATTTCGATTGCGCTCACGGTAAATAGCGAGGACCAACCCAGGACGTATGCAGACGTAATGACGACTAGCACAGTGATTGCAATTACTAAGCGTCTCTTTTTCATTTAATTAAATCGCCGACTTAAGCCATCAACAATTATTGGGGCTAAGGAGCTCACGTCGCCTGCACCTAGCGTAATAATCACATCTCCGGGTTGAGCAAAGTTGATTATCTGATCCGTAACTTCCACAAAGTTTGGAATGTACTCACCATGTGTCATCACATTAGTGATGAGTTGAGAGGTGACACCTTGGATAGGTTTTTCACTGGCGGCATAAATCTCCAAAACGATAACTCGGTCGGCAACGTCTAGAGCTTGCGCAAAGTTTTCTGCGAAAGCCCGAGTTCGTGAGTATCTATGTGGTTGAAAGATTACTAAAAGTCGGCCATCCCCTGCATAGCGTCGCGCGGCGTCAAGAGTTACCTTGATTTCGGTTGGATGGTGCCCGTAATCATCTACAACTCGTATTCCATGAACAGTCCCTACTAATTCAAAACGTCGTCCAGTTCCACGGAATGTTGCTAAACCAGTTAATAGTTCAGCCGGTGCACAACCTAATGCGATGCCGGTTGCCAAGACTGCCGCAGCATTGAGCAGATTATGGTGGCCTGGAACCATTAGCTCAATAAAACCAACTGCCTTCCCATGCCACAAAGCGCGTGCTTTAGATCCGGATGCTCCTAACTCGATCTGATCCAGACGCATATCAGCACTCTCTGAAACTCCATATGAAATTACTGAAAGCTCACCAGTTTGAGATACAAGTGCACATGCTCCGGGATCGTCGGCACAGTAGGTAAGAAATCCTTCAGGATTAATTGTCAAAGCAAACTCTTTAAACGCTGTATCGACATCGGCAGCTGTAGCGAAATAATCAACATGGTCATGTTCAACATTTGTGACTATTGCGGCAAATGGATGGTACTCAATAAATGATCCATCTGACTCATCGGCTTCGGCGACAAATATATTGCCAGTACCGCGATGGGCATTTGAGCCCGATGCAGTAATTGTTCCGCCAATCGCAAACGATGGATCCTCGGCACATGCCTGTAGCGCAACGGCAAGCATAGAAGACGTCGTAGTTTTTCCGTGGGTTCCGGCAACTGCGATTGATTTAGATTCTGACATCAAAATAGCTAAAGCTGCAGCACGTGTTAGTAGTGCAAGACCCAGCTCCCCTGCTCGAATCATTTCAGGATTTGTAGCTGAGATTGCACTTGAAAACACGACTACATCTGCACCATCTACATTTTCACTTGCATGACTTATAGAAATACTTGCACCTAAAGCTTTTAACGCTTTTACAACTGAAGAGTCTTTGGCATCAGATCCGCTCACACGAATCGAGTGTGAGAGCGCAATGCGCGCCAAGCCACTCATTCCAGCACCACCAATTCCAATAAAGTGGATTCGTTTACCGGTCAAAGAACGCAACTCCATGCGACTCATCATGCACCTAACGCAAACTGGCCAAGGGCAACAATCTTCTGGGCTGCATCGAGGTCCTTTGGGTCTCCCGCAATAGGTGCTGCAGCAGACTTCATTAATAGAGTCTCAATTGAGGCTACAAGGAAATCGGAGCTGAATTCGGCTTGATTAATAACCTGAGCCCGACCACTTTCAACTAGCGGCTGAGCATTGTGAAATTGTTCGCCGTTTCCAACTGGTAGCGGTACAAAAAGTGCGTAACGCCCAAGGGCTGCAAACTCGCTACAGGTAACCGCTCCACTTCTTGCTATGACTACATCACTAGCTAAATATGCCATCGCCATATCCTCGACATATGGAACTGGGTGATACCACGATTGCGACTGCGGCAGTGAATTGAGTCGACCTACGGAGTGCAAGACCGAGATATTTTTTGAGTTCAGTCCTTCCAATGCCGCTGAAACTATCGAATTAATAGCAACCGAACCCTGAGACCCGCCCATAACGAAAATTAATGGTGTTTTCTTATCAAAGCCCAACTTAGACTTCGCTGTATCTCGAGCAACTTTCCAATCATTTCTAGATTCATTGAAAGCTTGCGCAACATCAGAGCGCAAAGGTAGACCCGTCAGTAGTGCATCAGAGAACTCGCGGCTTTCGACCGGATTGGCGACTGCCACAAATGGAGTTAGTAGTGCGCCTAATTTATTTGCCCACCCAGGCTTGGCATTTGCCTCGTGAACAAGAAGTGGTACTCCGCGTAATCTGGCCGCCAAATAAGCTGGAGCGCTAACATAACCCCCGAAACCAATTAATAAATCTGCAGATGTAAGCGCTGCAGATGCCACGCTGATTGACTTAATAAGATTAAACGGAATCTTTAGCCACGTTAACGAGGGTCTCCTAGCTATCGCAACTTTAGGAATTAGAGTCAAAGCAAATCCCTGTGCTGGAACTAAAGTATTTTCGAGCCCAGTCTTGGTGCCCAGAAATTGAATCTCATCATTCGGGTGAGCACTTCTCCATGCTCGCGCTACAGCAAGTGCCGGTTCGATATGGCCAGCAGTTCCACCTCCAGCAAAAATTATCGTAGCCATGGAACTCCAGTTTCTTGCAATTCTTTATAAATTACTGGATCACGACGTGCAGCACCAATGACAAAAGCTATTCCCAAATACGTAGCGATCAACGCAGAGCCTCCGTATGAAACTAACGGAAGGGTTACTCCGACAACGGGAAGAATGCTGATTGCCGAACCGATATTTAAAATTGATTGGATAGCAATCCAACATCCAATGCCTGAACTCACATAGCGGACCATGGGATCGGCAGTACGCAAAGCGATTTTAAAGATTGCAAAAATCAATGTTGAGATCAATAACAAGGTCAAGAGAGTGCCAAATAAACCTAACTCTTCACCTATAACTGAAAAAATAAAATCTGTATGTGCTTCAGGTAAATTGCCCCATTTTTGGCGACTCGCACCAAGACCCACGCCAAACAACCCGCCACTAGCCAATCCCAGCAAGCTATGTGCTGGTTGCCACCCGATATTCTTATATTGATTTTCTGCAAATGGATTTAGAAAAACAGAAAAACGTGCCATTCGGTATGGGGCTGAAATAATTAAGGCTCCAATACCTGCAAAACCAACACCTAGAATTGCGCTAAATACGCTCAGTCGTACGCCAGAAACCCACAGGAGTCCGGCTAGAACAAAACCAAAGACTGAAGCCGTTCCTAAATCTTTACCCGCCATCACCAAAACAATACAAACAAAGTATGCGGGAGCAATGAGCTTTACGACATTTCCCTGTACATCACCTGAGCGTTCACGTTTAGCTAACACATATCCAGCCCAAAGAATCATTAAAAATTTAGCAATCTCACTGGGCTGTACGTCCACGAATCCTAAGCTGATCCAGTTATGGTTTCCATTCACACTCTTACCAATAACTTGTACGACTGCCAATAATCCAAATGAAACGACAACTCCTAGTCGTGCAATAACCTTCCACTTTGTAAGTGAAAATCTAGAAAGTACCCATGCCATAGGTATAGAGATAAGTAAGAAAATAAACTGCCTTAAAACAATTGCATATGTTGTGCCCTTAGTTTCTAGTGAGTGAATTGAGGAGGCTGAAAAAACCATAATTAGTCCCAGCAGACTCAAACCAAGAGAACTAAAAATAAGCATGTAATACAAATTGATGGGTTTACTGAAAATATTTTGTTTTTGTTCAGCTTTCATGCGCCACCAGTTTCTTTACAGCTTTAGCAAATCGATCGCCGCGATCGGCGTACGAAACAAATTGGTCCATCGATGCACATGCAGGGGCCATTAATACAGTATCGCCCGGTGCTGCATGTTTTGCCGCAGCGCTCACTATTTTCTCCATCAAGGAGTTAGAGGCTCCTCCTTTGACGTAATCTGTATCTGGATCGAGTACAACTCTCGGAGTAAGAGGTGAAAACTCGAGGAAAGCTTTCTCAATGAGATCTCGGTCGGCACCAATTAAAATTGCAAACTTAATTCGCTTCGCACATGTCTTGATGAGGTCAGACATGTCTGCCCCCTTAGCTAGGCCTCCAGCGATCCAGATAACGCTTAAGTGGGACATAATCGATGCCGTAGCGGCGTGGGGATTTGTAGCTTTGGAATCATCAATCCAATTCACACCATCTGCCTCAAGAATCGATTCGATCCGGTGTCGCCCTGGGTGGAAATTACGCAGTGCGCCTTGAATTTTTTCGTAAGGTACGCCGATACTGCGTGCTAGTCCAGCGGCAGCTAAAGCATTTGAAACACTGTGTGGCAACGTTGGTTGGATATCGGCAAGAGCGGCAATCATCGCCGCCTCGCTTGGATCCGTTACAAACGCCCTATCTACGAGCAAATCTTCTACAACACCAAGCTCTCCCGGTGCTGGCGTCTGGAGAGAAAAAAAGATCTTACGTCCGGGCCAGCTTTGTGCCCGCGTAAAAATCTCGGCATCTTGCGCGTTCAGTACGCCAATACTGGAACGATTCAAAATTGAAAGCTTGTCATTGCAGTAATTATCAAAACTTCCATGCCAATCAAGATGATCTTCGGCAATATTGAGTATTGCGGCACTTACAAATTCTGCCTTCTTCATCCAATGAAGTTGAAAAGAAGATAACTCTAAAACTAGATAGTCGAACGTATCTTCACGATCTACAGCATCGATGACAGTGTCGCCTACATTTCCGCATGCAATCGCCTTTAATCCAGCGTTTTGCAAAATTGCCGCCGTCATTTCAACAGTCGTTGTTTTGCCATTAGTACCAGTGAGTGCGAGCCACTTCTGTTCTGGCGAAATCTTGCGTGAAAGTTCCCATGCTAAATCCACTTCATTCTCAATCTTTAGGCCAGCCTTATTTGCGGCGATAATTATCGGATGTTTTTCATTCCACCCGGGAGAAACGACAACGGCATCGAAATTTTCAATGTGAACATCACCAGGGTTAAGCACGGCAAAATCAGAGTGTGAATTCGGATTTTCATCCACAACACTTACTAAGCCTCCGCGCCGTGAAAGAGATTTCCCTATCGAATTTCCAGTCACGCCAGCCCCAAGGACTAAATATTTGGTACCAGCTAGAGTGATTGACATCGAAGCTACTTAACTACCCACTGCGCATAGAAAAGACCGAGGCCGCCAGCAACACTCAATCCCGCAATAATCCAAAAACGAATAACGACAGTAATCTCAGCCCATCCCTTAAGTTCAAAGTGATGATGAAGAGGTGCCATTCTAAATACTCGTTTTCCACCACTCATTTTGAAGTAAAGCGTCTGAATCACTACCGACATAGTGATAATTACAAATAGGCCACCCAATGGAATAAGCAGTAACTCCACACGAAGCGTTGCGGCCAGACCGGCGATCGCTGCTCCTAGTGCGAGTGAGCCAGTATCGCCCATGATGATTTTAGCCGGCGCTGTGTTCCACCAAAGAAAACCAGTACATCCACCTGCAAATGCAGCGGCAAGTACGGCCAGATCCAAAGGATCGCGCACTTGATAACAACTACCAGCAGCATTTACTGCACAACTTTGTCCAAACTCCCAGACACCAATGAGCACAAATGCAAGAAAAGTCATGATGGTGGCACCAGTGGCCAAGCCATCTAAACCATCAGTTAAGTTAACCCCGTTGCTGGCTGACATAACCATAATAATTATTAAGACAATCGCAAGAAATGAGCCCAAGTATATGGTTGTCTCTCTTACACCCGATAGATGTTGTGAAATCGGTGTCAAAGCATCAGTATCTGCAAACTTTAAACCTAAGAATCCAAAAATGCCCGCAAAAACAGCCTGACCAACTAACTTGTAACGCCCTTTGAGGCCTCTTGAATTTTGGCGAGAAACTTTCAACCAATCATCAATAAAACCAATTGCGCCAAGGCTAACGACTAAACCAATCACTAATACTGCTGAAGCTGTAAATGTGTTTCCAGAAATGATGTGCGCAGCGGAGTAGCCAATTATTGCGGCAAGAATGAAAATTATTCCACCCATTGTTGGAGTGCCGCGTTTAGTATGGTGGCTGCTTGGGCCATCATCCCTAATTATTTGACCGTAGCCTTTGCCCGCTAATATTTTTATGAGTCCTTTTGTACCAAAGAGTGAAAAGGCAAGTGCGATTGCTCCTGCCATAAGAATCTGTCTCATTCATTCACTCCATTCTTTTCTTTCCAATAAAGTTCTAGTGAATCAGCAATCTTTTCAAAACCTTCTGAACGCGATGCTTTGACAAGTGCTACATCGCCTTCAGCCAAATATTCAAAATATTTGCCTGCCTCTTCGATTGTCAGAACATGGTGAACTGCAAGTTCCCCAGCCCCGTTCCCATACTCAGGAGCATTCACCACAACTAAGTGGTCAATTCCAATCTCTTGGGCAAGGGTGCCAATAGCTGCGCTAAGAGACGGACCTGACTCGCCGAGTTCATGCATTTTTCCTATAAAGGCCCATGACTGACCGCCTCGCTCTTGGGCAAATAGAGCAAGTGAACGCATCGCTGCGGCCATCGAAACGGGATTTGCGTTGTATGAGTCATTGATAATCAAAAGATTCTCCAGTTCGCGCAGCTCCATACGCCATTTACTAGAGGTTTCAGCGGTTGATAGCGAGCTAGCAATTAATTCAAGTGGCAGGTTTAAGGCAGTACCAACGGCTGCTACCGCTAAAGCATTTGCGATGTGATGAGCTCCAACTAAACGCATTCCGACCGCGTCACGTCCGGCAGTAGTGACCACATCAAAGTGTGGCCTACCTTCGCGTATCTCAACATCTGCAGCTCGCACATCTAGGTGTGCCTGCTCACCAAACATTAAAGTGCGACCGGTATGTAGCGTTGCCATGAGAGGCGTGAATTCATCGTACGTTCCTAGAATCGCAACTCCCGACGGGTCTAGCGATTGAATGAGTTCGCCTTTTGTTTGCGCAATTGCTGCTGACGATCCAAACTCACCAAGATGAGCACTGCCTACAGTGAGTACGACCCCAATATTTGGTTTAGCAATTTCACACAATCGTGCAATATCTCCTTTGTGCCGTGCACCCATTTCTAAAATACAAAATTGGGTTCGATCATCACACTCTAATAAGGTAATTGGTAGACCTAAATCATTATTAAATGATCCAGCAGGTGAAACAGTTGGACCAACTGTCCTTAACATATGTGCTAATAAATCTTTTGTGCTGGTCTTACCTTGCGAACCAGTGATACCGATGACAGTCAAGTTCGTTAATCTCTTTCTTACAAATGCCGCAAGAATAGAGAGTGCATAAATGACATCTTTGACAACTATGCATGGCCCATCAATTACGTGAGTAGTGAGGGAAAACATAGAGCCCTGTCGATAGGCATCGGCAGCAAAATCATGCCCATCGTGTTGTTCGCCTTGAAGTGCCAAAAAGAAAGTTCCCGGAGTTGCCAGACGCGAGTCAAAAACCGGGGCTTTGGAAATGAGTAAGTCTTTATCGCAATGTAGCTCTCCCCCTACTAATAGGGCTATCTCCCCTGCGGTCAATGTGATCATCGCTTGTCCTCAATCGCTTGTGCTAGCTCCTTGCGATCATCGAATTCCTTAATTACTCCATCAATTTCCTGACCTTTTTCATGCCCCTTACCTAAAACAATGACTACATCGCCTTCTTGGGCCGCATTTACTGCCGCCTTTATTGCCGCAGAGCGATCTGAAATAACTTCATGAGGATGTTTGATATCAAGATCTAAAACCATTTGTACAAGAATGTCCTCAGGGTTTTCGCTGCGTGGATTATCACTGGTAAAGATTGCAATATCAGCGCCATCAAAGAGGGCCTTACCCATGAGAGCCCGTTTTGTAGTGTCACGATCGCCACCACAACCTAGAACCGCAATTACATTTCCGTTGGATATCTCATGGGCAGTTTCTAAAACTCGAATGACTGCATCGGGAGAATGCGCGTAATCAACTAATGCGATGAAGTTCTGACCAAGTCTTACCGCCTCTAACCTTCCTGCAGCACCCGAAAGTTGAGGGATTATTGAAGCAATATCGATTGGATCTATTCCACTTTCAACTGCAATAGCTACCGCCATCAGTAAGTTGTCGTAATTAAATGACCCATGCAGATGAGTTTTTGCTTCAATCAGAATCCCACCGCTGCCACGTATTGAAAGAGATGCCCCAACGTAGTCAGAATTAATAGAGGTAAAGTGCCAATCGGCTTGGGGATTTAATCGTGAAAGTGTAAGTACTGAAAGCTCAGTCGACTTCGCGAGTCGTTGTCCATATATATCATCGATATTGATAACCGCTAAATCTGCATACTCGAAGGTGAATAACTTAGATTTTGCTAAGAAGTAATCCTCCATAGTTTTATGGAAATCTAAGTGGTCTTGTGAAAGATTAGTGAAACCTACGACAGCAAAGTGGGATCCTCTGACGCGCTCTAGGGAAATCGCATGGCTCGACACTTCCATTACTAAATTACGCATATGTCGCTCGCGCATTACGGCAGATAATGCAGCTAGTTCACTACTTTCAGGGGTGGTTCTTGTGCTTGCTAATACATCAGAACCGATTCGAGTTTCTACCGTACCTATAAGTCCGGACTCTCTGCCAGCAAGACTCATGATTTGGTGGAGCAATGTTGTAACTGTAGTTTTTCCATTCGTCCCAGTTACACCTACGCTGTATAAATCCCGCATAGGTTCGCTATAAAACCATGCGCTCACTATGCCCGCTGCTCTGCGTGGATTGTGTGTAATTAAGACAGGTAAATCATTAATCATGGCCGCTCCGGCAGCATCGGTAAGAACTGCAACTGCGCCTTTGATTTTGGCATCTGCTGCAAATTTTGCGCCGTGAAAATTTTCACCAGGCAGGGCTATAAATAAATCACCTTCGCTGATTGATGCACTGGATTGAGAAATCCCATTGATGAAAATTGAAGACAATTCTTTATCGGCAGTTTGAGAATGAGCATCAAGAACTTTGCAAATGGCTTCTAGGCTTTTTTGGGGACTAGTTAGTGGTCTTAGCATCAGCAGCCTTCTTAGCTAGTAACTCTTTCTCATTCAGCGCTACAGGAACTACTACTGTTCCAGTCGGTGGAATATGTCGGCTTTGAAGTACAAAAGACATAACTTTCTTAAACACTGGACCGCCGAGTGCACCACCCCAGTGCAACCCTTTTGGATCTTGAATCGTGATGCTAATAACGTAAGCGGGTTTATCTGCAGGAGCGAAACCAATAAAAGATGCGGTGTAACCACGATAGCAACCACACGTATCGTCGATGCGCATCGCCGTACCAGTCTTTCCAGCTACCCGATATCCAGAAATTGCTGCAGTTGGTGCGGTACCAGATGCTGATACAACACTCTCCATCATGATGCGCATTTTTTGTGCAGTATCGATACTAATCACGCGCTGACTAGACCGACCTGCTGCAGGTGTGAAATTTCCACTTGCATCTCGCGTACCTGCAATTACTGTTGGTGATACACGTACGCCATTATTTGCAATGGTCGCAAATATGCTTGTGGCCTGCATAGCTGTGAGTGAATAGCCCTGACCAAAAGCGACTGTGGGTGCAGTGGTGCCCGACCAATCTGCAACTTTTGGCAAAATTCCATTTGACTCTCCTGGTAACCCAGAGCCTGTCTTTGTGCCAACGCCAAACTTGGAAAGGTAATTATATAAAGTTTCGTGAGATAACAGCTCACCAATTTGAATGGATCCTGTGTTTGATGACTCAGCAAGAATTCCTGAAGCAGTTAAGTGTTTAGTCGCGTGACGTTCATGATCATGGAAAACCTTTGTTGAACGTTTTAAAGCATAAGGAACAGTAAATACTGTTTCGGGAGTTATCTTCTTCTCTTCAATCGCAGCTGATAGCGTCATTACCTTACCCGTAGAACCAGGCTCATACACATCTTGTACCGAAGGATTTCGCATCGCTACAAGCGAAACTTTGGATGTGTTATTAGGATCAAAGGTTGGTGCAGTTGCATGAGCTAAAATTTCACCAGTTTTAGGATCCATGACAATGACTGTTCCACTAATTGCATGCGAGGCCTTAACGACATCTGAAATTGCTTTAGAGGCAACCCATTGAATATCTCGATCGATTGTCAAACGAACCGTTGTGCCAGTTTGGGCGGCAATGATCTCTGATTGAGAACCTGGGATTTCTGCGCCATATCCATTTGCATATGAATATTTTCCATCAACTCCAGCAATTACGGAGTTCATACTCGATTCCAAACCGGTCGCACCTTTTCCATCATGGTTAACAAAGCCGACTAAGGAAGCGATGAGAGACCCTGAAGGATATTCGCGAACATAACTGCGCTCAGGGAAAAATCCAATTATTCGATCGGGGCTCATAGGCGGAAATTGCGTGTTGTACTGAGCTATAGCCAGATTTAACTCTTGCCACTTTGCTGGCTTTGCGTTTTGAAAAACCATGCTCCACTTTCGGACCCCAGTAATGCTCGCTTGTACCTCTGAAACCGACAAACCCAGAATAGGTGCAACAAAATTAGCTACTTTATGTGGATTTGAAATCTGAGTTTGATCGACGACGATACTTGTAGCTGCAACGCTTCTGGCAAATGCAACTCCGTTGACATCGGTTATTTCTCCACGCGGGGCAAGTAAGGAGCGAGTATTTTCCATCTCAGTAGCAGCTCGGGCGCGATAATCTGACGCTTGTACTGCTTGAACTTGTACAAGCCGAATACCAAAAACAAACATTGCAAGGGCGACCAGTAAAATCAATAATCTGATTCGATTGTGCGCTATTGCAAAATTACCCATTATTTACGCTCACTTGAGGAATAGTTATTTCATTAAGATTGAGGAACGTTGGCGTTTCTGAAGGTTTCATGCCAAGCAATGCCGCCGCTTTTGCCAGAGCCTCAGGCGAAGATTGCTTATCTATCTGACGTGCGATTGCTTCACGTTCATCGCTAACCATCTTTGCTTGAAGTTTGAGGTGAGTGAGCGTAAATGCATCTTGTGCTAAAAGTGTGTTTATGAATAGAAGAGTCAGTAGTCCCAATATTCCGGCGAAAGAGACGAATGTTGCGAAGAATTTACGGCTCGCTTGTTTGCCTTCAGAGATATCAGGTACTAGCTTCAGGGCAACTTTTGAGGATCTTTCAACAAGTATTTCGCGTGAGCGAGAAATTGCTGGAGCTAATGCGGTCATAGCCATTATGCGGCCACCCTTTCAATTGCACGAAGTCGAACCGAGGCCGAACGGGAATTTTCTTCTAACTCTTTTTCTGATGGACTTTCACTGCCTCGAATCACTAGTGAGAACTTTGCAGCGAATTCAGGAAGTTCAAATGGGAGATCTCGAGGAGTACCAGATTTTGTTGATGCAACAAAAAGCTCTTTCACTATGCGATCTTCAAGTGACTGAAACGACATAACAACTAAACGTCCACCAACAGTTAATAGTTTGAGGGCAGCTGGCAAAGCTCTTGTTATTGCACCAAGTTCGTCGTTGGTTTCAATGCGCAAAGCTTGGAAGGTGCGTTTTGCGGGATTTCCACCGGTACGACGAGTTGCTGCTGGAATAGCATTCTTAACTAAGTTCGCTAACGTACTTGTAGAGTTCAAAGGTTTAATAGCTCGTGCTTTAACAATTGATTCAACAACTCTGGTAGCAAATTTTTCTTCGCCATACGTACGTAAAATGCGCACTAATTGCCCAGGTTCGTAAGTATTTACAATCTCAGCGGCCGTCAAAGATTGTGTACGATCCATGCGCATATCTAGTGGAGCATCTTGCGAATAAGAAAAACCACGATTACTTTCATCTAACTGCATCGATGAAACACCAAGATCGAAAAGAGCTCCTACGATATTGGTGTAACCAAAGGATTGAACAACCTCATCGATTGAATCAAATGTTGCATGAGCCGTATGAAGTCGATCAGCATAAGGAGCAAGACGCTCAACTGCGCGACTCAGTGCTTCTTGATCTCGATCAATCCCGATAACAGTCAGCTGTGGAAATTCTTGAAGTAGCGCCTCAGTGTGTCCACCTAAACCTAGAGTTGCATCAACTACAACAGGATTAGTGCAGGAATTTATTGAAGGGGTCAGAAGTTCGATGCATCGATCACGCATCACTGAAATATGTGCACTTGCCATCACTCCCCCTTTCAATAAACAATCCCTAACTACTTTCTTCCTTTACCTTTATTTCCACTCTCATCTCTGGTCACCGCCGGCCGACGGATCTGTTTAGTAGCGGCGCCGGGGAAGGGGCGCCGATACGTTCGAAGGGTCGGCGGTGGCCACAAATGAGAGTCACTTAGAAAAGTCCTGGAAAGACCTCCTCTGAAACATCAGCAAAACTCTTTTCGCGATCTGCTAAATATTCATTCCAAGAAGTTGCATCCCAAATTTCAACGCGAGTGTTTGCGCCAATAACAACGCAATCTTTTTCAAGTCCTGCATATGTACGAAGACCTTGTGGAATTGTTATGCGACCTTGACGATCAGGAATTTCA
>CAFABF010000004.1_pt1 | contig 48992 bp, 48 predicted proteins | sample 7267811 | NCBI WGS metagenome assembly CAFABF01 (sample SAMEA6814005, study PRJEB35770) | freshwater metagenome | biome: Freshwater; feature: Freshwater reservoir; material: water | place: Czech Republic | collected 2017-08-18 | depth 30m m
AAACGCTTACCTGGAAGAACCCAGATGCATTTAACTTTATGAGAATCACTTTCTTGAAGGATTTCATATCGTCCCCACGGGCGCATTGACTCGCTCATGGGGTGCGCCTCTCTATAGCTCTGTCCTCACTCATGGAGGTCGGAACGGGATTTGAACCCGTGTAGAGGGATTTGCAGTCCCTTGCCTCGCCTCTCGGCCATCCGACCAATTACATGTTGCCTACTCAGAGCGGACGACCGGGTTCGAACCGGCGACCTGAACCTTGGCAAGGTTCCGCGCTACCAACTGCGCTACGTCCGCGAGGAGGCAAAATCTATCGTAGGTAGGGCATAAGCGCCAAAGTGGGTAGTAAATGGATAGCGTTCTGCTGTGAACAGCGGTGAAGCCAACTTCTGGATGAATGGGCGTTTAGCCACCGATTTGATTGAAATCTCTCACGATCCTGCCGCTTTAGATGATGGGGGATTCTGGGCAGTATCAACTACCTTTGAAGGTGGATTTACAGCAGCTAAATTTGCAACGGTTATGAGATCAGAGTTCCCAAGCCAAGCGTGGGAGCCCCTATCCGGAACGTGGGCAACATCAAAGAGTCACGATGATTACGTAGCGTACGTCAAGAAAATACAGCAGCATGTTTCTGAAGGTTGGGTTTATCAAGTTAATGCTTGCCGAGAGCTACGCCATGAGATTGATGCTTCGATAAATCTGCGTGGATTGTTTTCAGAGATCTTAAAAAACAATCCTGCCCCGTGGGCTACTTATTTGGAAATTCCCGGAATAAATATCGCATCGGCCTCACCCGAACTTTTTCTATCGCGCGTCGGAAACTATGTGCGTACGTCACCCATTAAGGGAACACAGTTGCCAGGTCAGACTCATTTCGGCGCGAAAGATATTGCTGAAAATGTGATGATCGTCGATTTAATGAGAAATGATCTAGGGGCGATATGTGAAAGTGGTTCAGTATCAGTTCCACGCCTTTTAGATTCAGAAGTCCATCCCGGGTTGGTGCATTTAGTCTCAGATATTGTAGGGGAGTTGAAGAGCGGCATTGGCTGGAGCCAAATTATTTCTATGCTTCATCCACCTGGTTCAATCAGTGGTGCACCGAAGTCTTCTGCGGTGTCGGTTATTGAAGCTAATGAAAATAAACGTGGTCCCTACTGTGGGGCTTTAGGTTGGGTACAAGGTGATGCCTGCGAATTATCCGTTGCCATTCGTATCTTTTTTAAAGATAGTGCATTGCGTTTTGGTACAGGTGCAGGAATAACCTGGTCTAGTGATCCGGATGCAGAATGGGAAGAGACTCAGCTCAAGGCGAAGCGTTTGATTTCTATCGCTGGTGGAGAACTCGTATGAAAATAATATTTAACGGTGAGCTCGTTGACATCAAAAACGCACCGTGCACAGAGACCGGTTGGCTTATTGGGGCTGGGATATTTGAAACTATTCGCACAATTGATGGTCAAGCGTGGGCATTAGCTCGTCATATGCAACGTGGATATCGCAGCTCTGGTGTACTTTCAATTGCGATGCCCTCACTAGAAATAGTAGAAGAATCCATCACTGAATTACTTAAGACTGAACCACATGAAAATGGTTTGCTACGAGTTTCATTCGATAGGAGTGGTCAGTGGGCTGCAATTCATTTGCCGTATCGTCCTGTTCTCAACTCAGCTAACCTAGGGATTCATCCCGAGGTTCTAATTTCGCATGGTGAAACACTCAAGAGCTATCCATACGAACATCGTTTAGCTATTTTGGAAGAGGCCCATTTATTGGGCTTTGATGAAACGATTGTCAGCAACACCGAGGGAAATATCTGCGAAGGCGCAGTCTCAAATATCATTTTCTGTATCGATAGTGTCTGGTTAACTCCTCCAACAACTGATGGCGTTTTGCCTGGAATCATGCGCGAATTGGTTCTTGATCACTGCGATGTTCAGGTTCAATCGATTCCGCTCACAAGAATCGGCGACGTCAGCAAAGCAATTCTGCTCAGTAGTCTGCGTATCGCACAAGAGGTTCACGCCATTGCCGGCCGCCCATTGCAGCCATCACATGCCTTCGTTGATGAAATAAAGGCGATGGTCCGACTTCATTCGGTAGGCTAAGCACATGTCCACGATCAATATCACTGTAGATGGCAAGGCTCAATCGATTGAAAACGATCTACGCCCAACCCATCTATTTGCCGAACAGAAGGATATTGTCGTTGCCCGAATTAATGGTTCGCTCAAGGATCTTTGGACAGAATTAGTTGAGGGAGATGTTGTAGAGGGTGTATCTATTTCATCTCCAGATGGTTTGGCCGTGTTGCGACATTCGACTGCGCATGTCATGGCTCAAGCAGTTCAAGAAGTCTATGCAAACACTCGACTGGGTATCGGACCACCGATTAAAGATGGTTTTTATTACGACTTCGAGCCAACCAATACCTTCAATCCAGATGATCTTGTAAAGATTGAAAGTGCCATGCGCAAGATCGTTAAAGAAGGTCAGCGATTCCGACGTCGCGTCACAACTGAAGCTGATGCACTCAAAGAACTCGCACACGAGCCCTACAAATGTGAATTGATTGGTATCAAAGGTCCTGCCGGCGAGGAAGCCAGCGTGGAAGTTGGTGGGGCTGAGTTAACTATCTATGACAATTTGGGTCGTGACGGCAATCCAGTATGGAGCGACTTATGTCGTGGTCCACACTTGCCGTCTACAAAACATATTCCTGCTTTCAAATTAATGCGCACTGCTGCTGCATATTGGCGTGGCTCTGAAAAGAATCCCATGCTTCAACGCATTTATGGAACTGCCTGGCCATCACAAGATGAGCTCAATGGTTATTTAGAACTTTTAGCTGAAGCAGAAAAGCGCGATCATCGACGCTTAGGCACAGAGCTGGATCTTTTTTCATTCCCGGAAGAGATTGGCTCGGGTCTAGCAGTCTTTCATCCCAAGGGTGGAATCGTTCGGCGAGCGATGGAGGATTACTCACGTAAACGCCACGAGGATGAGGGTTATGAGTTTGTTTACTCTCCACATTTAACTAAGGCCGCACTCTTTGAAACATCGGGGCACTTGCAGTGGTACTCAGAAGGTATGTATCCACCGATGATTTTGGATGAAGAGCTGCATGCCGATGGCACTATCAAACGTGCTGGTCAGCAGTACTACATGAAGCCTATGAACTGCCCTTTCCATAATCTTATTTATCGCTCACGTGGTCGTTCTTATCGTGAACTTCCTTTGCGTTTATTTGAATTCGGAACCGTTTATCGTTATGAAAAATCAGGCGTTCTCCATGGCATTACACGTGCGCGTGGATTTACCCAAGACGATGCACACATTTACTGCACCAAAGAACAGATGGTAGGGGAGTTAGATTCACTTCTAACGTTCGTACTCAATCTTTTGCGCGACTACGGATTAGGTGATTTCTACTTAGAGCTATCAACTCGTAACCCTGAAAAATCTGTAGGTGAGGATAGTGATTGGGTAGAAGCAACAGAGGCTTTGCGTAAAGCTGCAACTGCACAAAACCTTGAATTAGTTTTAGATGAAGGTGGCGCAGCTTTCTATGGACCTAAGATTTCAGTCCAAGCAAAAGATGCAATTGGTCGCACGTGGCAAATGTCTACCATTCAGGTGGACTTCCAACTTCCTCAACGTTTCGAACTCGAATTCGCAGCAGCAGATGGATCTCGCCAGCGCCCGGTCATGATTCACCGCGCGCTCTTTGGTTCCATTGAGCGCTTCTTCGGAGTTTTAACTGAACATTACGCTGGCGCATTTCCACCATGGTTAGCCCCGGTGCAAGCTATTGGTATTCCTGTAGCCGATGCTTTTGCCGATTATTTAGCCGATGTCATTAAGCAGATGCGTAGCTCTGGAATTCGAGCCGAACTTGATAGCTCTGATGACCGTATGCAGAAAAAGGTTCGTAACGCCCAACTGCAGAAGATTCCTTTTATGGTGATCGCTGGCGAAGAAGACCAAGCGGCTAAGGCCGTGTCATTTCGTTATCGAAACGGTGAGCAAAAAAACGGCATTCCAATTGCCGATGCAATCGCTGAGATTAAAAAGATCGTCGCAGAACGCACTCAGGTGTGATGTATGAGTAATGATGGAGTGGGAATGCCTGATGACTGGCAACGGTTATGGGCGCCGCACCGGCTCGATTACCTTCGCGGGGAGAATCGCCCTTTAGAGGGCAATGACATCCAGTGCCCTTTCTGTCGTATCCCTCAGCTCAATGATGAAGAGGGATTAATCGTCTTTCGAGGCGTTCATTCATTTGTCGTGATGAACCTGTATCCGTACAACCCAGGACATCTTTTGGTATGTGCATATCGTCATGTAGCTGATTTAACAGATTTGAGTCACGAAGAACGAAATGAAATCTCTGAACTAACTGCACATGCCATGAAAACTATTCGAAAAGTATCTGCGCCTCAGGGTTTTAATTTAGGTATGAATCAAGGCGCAGTATCTGGTGCCGGAGTCGCAGAACATATTCACCAGCATGTCGTACCACGGTGGGGTGGTGACGCTAACTTCATGCCCATAATTGGCAAAACGAAAGTTTTGCCACAGTTATTATCGATTACACGAAGCGAGATCGCTGCAGCTTGGTAATTTCAAATAAGTTGCGCTAAATATTTTTCAACAACATCAAGACCAACACCTTTTTCAATCCACAAAGGAATCGCTGGAAAGAGTAGGCCCGCTGCAAATGAACCGGTCCCCATTGAGTGAATAATCTCTAAATACTCATCGCGAAACTCTTGCACTAACGTTTCATGTTCTGGTTCACATGCGCTATCACTTGCAGGAACTGTGCTGTAGTCAATGATGCGCATAGTTTCTAACGAGATAAGAGCGCACGGTAAGCCAGCTTCATCATGGAGAACTAAGTAAGGAGTCGCCATCTGATCAAAGACACGATTGGCCAGCATGACGGCATCGTCAAAGTCAGAAGTTGAATCGGCTAAATGTGTGACGACAACCATGCGAGGAGTCTGAAACTCATCCAGGCTCTGCCAGATATCTATCGTGGCCTGATCGATTCCAGTGGCTGGGTTAATTACGAATATTGCACAATCCGTTTCAGGATTGGCGCTTACCCCACACTGCCCACTCACGGCTTCGGCTACCGCGGCTGGATCGGCACTTGCGTGGCCATAGACGGCGATAGTCGGTCGGGATGCTTGGGTTTTCACCTGCTCAGCCTACGATGGGACCTGATGATTAGTCGTTCTTTGAAACCAGCGGTTACGAGATTAATAACACCCGTAGCCAGGTTCGCTCTGCGAATTGGCATTACGCCCAATGGGGTCACATGGGTAGGGGCGGTCGGAGTCGTTGTTTCGGCACTGTATTTCTATCCTCGAGGAGATTTTTTTGGCGGCACGGCGGTAATTTTTGTTTTTGCACTCAGTGATCTGTTTGATGGAACCATGGCCAGAGTTTCTCAATCTGGAGCTAGCGCATGGGGCGGCTTTTTAGATTCAACAATTGACCGCATAACCGATTCAGCGATTCTTATTGGTATCACGATTTATTTGATAGCCCAAAACGATGTATTGAGTTCTGTTGTTTTGGTGAGCTTAGTGACAGGAATGTTAGTTCCCTATATTCGCGCTAAAGCTGAGATCTATCAGATTGAATGCAGTGGAGGTATTGCAGAGCGCACAGAACGTTTAATGATTTCCATGTCTGCTATTGCCTTAGATGGATTGGGTCTTCCTTATGTTTTGGCATTCGGAATGTGGATCCTTGCTATCTTGGGTTTCACCACAGTTGTGCAAAGAATGCTTATAGTAAAGCGAGCCTTACGTTAAATGATGCAAACAATTTCAGCGTGGGGATATTTTATAGCGTGGCGCGTTCTGCGTTGGCTACCTGAAAAATTTGTTTACTCGAACGCAAATCGCATTGCAGACATAGTAACGAAGCGTAATGGTAAAGGCGTTATGCGTTTGCGCTCAAACTTAGCAAGGACGCAACCTCACATAACGGAGCTGGATTTGGATCTACTGGTCTACAAGGCGATGAGATCTTCAATTCGTTATTGGTGTGACACTTTCCGATTACCAGACTGGTCGGCTGCACGAATTAATGACACGGTCACTGCAACGAATGAATACCTCCTCCTCGATGCTATTGCAGCTGGTAAAGGGGCAATTGTTACTTTGCCACATGTGGGAAACTACGATCATGCGGCTGCTTATTTTTGCGGTAAAGGTGCGAAGATTGTTACCGTTGCTGAACACTTAAAACCTGAGGCGCTATTCAACAAATTTCTGGAGTATCGAGCAGCTTTTGGCATGGAAGCACTTCCATTAGATGGTCGCGTGCTTCCAACTCTTTCGCAGCGGATTCGATCTGGATGCGTTATTGCTCTAGCAGCCGATCGAGATTTATCGCGCTCTGGAATCGATGTTACATTTTTTGGTGGTCCCGCACGTATGCCGGCTGGGCCCGCTATTTTGGCCTTAAAAACTGGTGCGCCGTTAATTTGCGCCATGATTTCTTACACCGAAATCGGAATACACATCGACTTTTCTCTAGTCCCAATTCCAATGTCAGGCAGTGAGACTGAACGGATCGCACAGATTGTACAAAATAGCGCAGACCTCTTTGCTGCCGGTATTGCCGCCTATCCACACGACTGGCACATGATGCAACGGATTTGGATTGATGGCGATTTCAAGGACCGCGAATAATGCTAACTAAGAAACTGACAATTGGGATTGTTTGTCCTTACGGATGGGACACACCTGGAGGAGTACAAAACCATATTCGTGACTTGGCAGAATTTCTCATCACATCGGGCCATACGGTTTCAGTGCTCGCCCCCGCCATAGATGAATCAACATTGCCTGACTACGTTGTGAGTGCGGGCAAACCCATTTCAATTCCTTATAACGGCGCGGTAGCTCGAGTGTTATTTGGACCGATAGCTTTCAATCGCGTGAAGCATTGGATAAGCCAAGGAAATTTTGATCTTTTACACCTTCATGAACCTGCGATTCCATCAATTTCTCTATTAGCATGCTGGGCTGCTGAAGGTCCGATGGTGGGAACCTTTCATGCTGCAGCAAAACATCAAAAAGTTATCTATGCGATCGGACCTATCCTAGAACCTGCAATAGAAAAGCTTTCGGCCCGCATTGCAGTCTCTGAAGCTGCACGCCTAACACTGACGAACCATTTGGACACTGATGCTGTAGTTATACCTAATGGTATTTATGCGAACAGGTATGCCAACGGTACGCACCAAGAAAAATGGAGCGGCAACACCATTGGTTTTATTGGCCGCTTTGAGGAACCAAGAAAAGGTTTACAGGTTTTAATTGATGCGCTACCAATAATCGCCCGATTTGCACCCGACGTAAAAGTTTTTGTTGCCGGGCCTGGGGATCCAGAGGATGTAATCAAAGAGATTGATCCACAGTTACGCAAGCGTTTTGAATTTTTAGGGCGAATTAGCGAACAAGAGAAGGCAGATTTTATGTCATCCGTTGCTATCTATGTCGCGCCGAATACAGGTGGTGAGTCTTTTGGAATCATTTTGGCTGAAGCCTTGGCTGGCGGAGCGTGTGCTGTTGCCAGTGATATTCCGGCATTTGATTCCTTATTAGGTGGGGGAGAATATGGCGCACTCTTTGAATCTGAGAACTCAACGCACTTGGCTAAAGTAATTATTGATTTATTGCGCGATGACACCAAACGCGTTGAATTAGCCCGAGCTGGTAAAGCCCATGCTCAGATATTTGATTGGGAAGTAGTCGCTAAACAAATATTCTCTATCTACGAAATGGCATTAGTTGGCGGAGAAGGCGTTACTTTGGTTTCAGATAGCAGATCGTGGAATCGCTTTCTCAATCGTGATGAGGACAAAAAATGAGGTCAATTCTGCTAGTCATTTTAATTATCTTAATATGTGCTTGGTACCTATCTTTTTTAGCCACTCGCTTAGATCGCTTACATCACCGTGTTGAGACAAGCTGGGCCAATCTTGATGGCTTGTTGCAGCGAAGAGCTGCCATCGCGTTGGAGATCGCTCGTAGTGATTTTGCAGATCCAGCTTCTACATTGCTGCTGACGTCTGCAGCCTATCAAGCGCGCGAGGCGTCGGTACAGGATCGTTCTGGAGCCGAGTCGGCCTTATCCGGAGCTTTGGCTCTGTTACTTATCGATGGCCAGACTCATGCAAGCCCATCGGAGAAAACCTTGTTCGAAGAGTTAGCAGCCCTTACTACGAAAATTCGTATTGCTATCTCGATACACACCGATTCAGTCTCTTCAACCCAAGCAGTGCGCAAGAGAGTTGCGATTCGTCTCTTCCGTTTGGCAGGCACCGCACCCTTGCCAGTAACATATGAGTTTGAAACTGATGCGCTCTAGATTATTTATATTAATTGGCATTGCAACACTTTCTCTTTGCCTTGCAAGCTGTAGCACGGTGTCGTCAACAATCGGCAATCTCAAACCCAAGCACGTTGAAACCAACGTCCTGAGCGGTCGAGAAGGCGCTAATGGCAAAGTGCTTGCCGTCAAAATCGATGATACAAATATGGCGCACCCACAAATTGGTATTGAAGACGCCGATGTCGTCTATATCGAACAGGTAGAAGGCGGTCTCACACGCTTGGCTGCAATTTTTTCTTCTCGTCTTCCCACTGATGTCGGACCTATTAGAAGCGCGAGAATTTCGGATATAGAGATTTTAAGTCAATACGGACGAGTCGCATTTGCTTACAGCGGTGCTCAGAAGAAACTTCTACCGGTCATAGCAGCTGCTAATCTGCAAAATCTTGGCGCACAAGCGCAGCCACCAACGATTTATACCCGTGATGTCACCAGAGTGAATCCATATTCAATGGTCTTGCGCGCTGATCTTTTAATGGCAAAGATTATTGAAAAGGGTTATCAAGTTGATACTGCGAAAACAGTCGGGTGGAGTTTCGGCAAAGCACCAGATAATGGAGTGAGTACAACCACAGCGACAATGCATTGGCCAGCCGCTCGATATAGAGCTGATTGGTCAACAAAAGATAGATGTTGGTTACTTTTCCATAACTCGAATCCCAATGTGGTCAGAACTGGTAAACAGTTATGCCCTACAACTGTAGTTATTCAATTAGTTACAATTACAGATTCGGAGTATCACGATAAAGTTGGGGGAGTGACTCCATTTTCGAATACTGTTGGAAGCGGTAGTGGATTTATTCTTCGAGACGGTCAAACTTTTGCTGGCACGTGGGTTCGAAGTAGCGCAGCTGTTGGTACTACCTGGAGCGATGCACAAGGCGCGCCAATCCTTTTCGCGCCAGGCCAGATCTGGGTCGCCCTAACGGCTAAAGCCCCAGATTTCACCCATCCAATTCCGCAAGCGAGTAGCTCAGCGACAAAGTAGGATGGGCCATCTATTAGAGCTCAGAAAATCGGAGAACGGCAATGGCTGAAGTAACAGGTACTGGACGAGTCAAGCGCGGCATGGCAGAGATGCTCAAAGGTGGCGTCATCATGGATGTCGTTAATGCTGAGCAAGCAAAGATTGCCGAAGACGCTGGCGCTGTTGCAGTCATGGCCCTAGAACGCGTACCTGCCGATATTCGCGCCCAAGGTGGCGTAGCTCGGATGTCAGATCCTGACATGATTGAAAAAATTCAAGCGGCAGTCTCAATTCCAGTTATGGCAAAGGCTCGCATCGGCCACTTCGTTGAAGCTCAAGTTCTACAATCACTAGGCGTCGATTACATAGATGAATCTGAAGTGCTTACACCTGCCGATTACAAAAATCACATCGATAAGTGGAATTTCACCGTTCCATTTGTTTGCGGTGCGACAAATTTGGGAGAGGCACTTCGCCGAATTAATGAAGGTGCCGCAATGATTCGCTCAAAAGGTGAAGCAGGTACTGGAGATGTTTCTAATGCCATGCAACATATGCGCGAAATAAATGGCGAAATCCGACGACTGTCATCTTTGCGTGAAGACGAACTATATGTAGCGGCTAAAGAGTTACAAGCCCCATATGAGTTAGTAAAAGAAGTTGCAGAAAAGGGCAAACTTCCCGTTGTTCTTTTCACTGCTGGTGGAATTGCCACACCTGCCGATGCAGCACTCATGATGAGCATGGGCGCAGATGGTGTTTTCATTGGCTCTGGAATATTCAAATCTGGTAATCCTGCGCAACGTGCTGCAGCATGTGTACGTGCAACAACATTTTGGGATGATCCTAAAGTTATTGCAGATGCATCACGCGGTTTGGGTGAGGCCATGGTCGGTATCAATGTCGCCGATCTTCCAGCGCCGCACCGCCTTGCTGAGCGCGGTTGGTAATCGAAAAAGTAAATGAAGGTTGGAGTACTCGCATTACAAGGTGATGTGCGCGAACATATAAGCGCACTCATCGCATGTGGTGTTACCCCAACAACTGTTCGCAGAGCCAGTGAGCTCGCTGCTGTTGATGCGCTTGTTTTGCCGGGTGGTGAATCAACCACAATCGCTCAGTTAGCCGAGATTTTTGGTTTATTTGAACCACTGAAGTCACGCATTGCCCATGGAATGCCTGTGTATGGATCCTGTGCCGGAATGATTTTATTAGCAGATGAAATTTTGGATGCTAAAGAAGATCAAAAAACATTCGGTGGTTTAGATATAACCGTAAGGCGCAATGCATTCGGTCGCCAAGTAGATTCATTTGAGTCCGATATTGAATTCGATGATGGTTCTAAGGAATTAATTCGCGCGGTATTCATTAGAGCGCCGTGGGTTGAGCGAGTGGGTAAGGATGTAGAAGTATTATCACGCGTAGATACGCATCCTGTGGCAGTCCGATCTGGACATCTACTTGCTACGTCATTCCATCCAGAACTAACTGCCGATCACCGTATTCATCGTTATTTTATTGATGAAGTAGCAAAGCCCGCATTGCAGAAGGTACAGTAGTTCGAGTCAAGGAAAAAGGAGTTCACCATGTCAGGCCATTCCAAGTGGGCGACAACCAAGCACAAAAAGGCGATTATCGATAGCCGACGTGCAAAGGTTTTCGCTAAGCAGATTCGTGCGATTGAAGTTGCAGCGCGAAACGGTGGAGCTGATATCGAAGGAAACCCAACTCTTTTTGATGCAATCACAAAGGCGAAAAAGTCCTCAATGCCTGCTGACAATATTGAACGTGCAATCAAACGCGGTGCTGGTTTGGAATTAGGCGCTGCGGATTATCAGACAATTATGTATGAGGGTTACGGCCCTAACGGTGTTGCAATCATGATTGAGTGTTTAACGGATAATCGAAATAGATCTTCCTCAGAGGTTCGCGTTGCAGTCACTAGAAATGGCGGTTCGATGGCCGATCCAGGTTCTGTTGCTTATTTGTTCAATCGTAAAGGCGTGATTATTGTTAAGAAGATCGAAGGCTTAACTGAAGATTTAATTTTAGAGGCTGTTTTAGATGCCGGGGCTGAAGAAGTAAATGATTTAGGTGAAGCCTTTGAAGTTGTCAGCGAGTCCAGTGATTTGGTAGTAGTAAGAACAGCGTTGCAAACCGCTGGTATTGACTACGAATCGGCTGACTCGTCCTTTTTACCATCGATGCAGATTGAGTTAGATGCCGATGGAGCCAAAAAGGTATTTGAACTCATCGATGCAATTGAAGAGCTGGATGACGTACAAAACGTCTTCAGTAACTTCGATGTTTCCGATGAGGTTATGGCGAGCCTGGACTAACTCTCTGGGTGAGAACCTTAGGCTAGAAGTCTTGAACTGAATGAGGAATCGGGTGACGCAATGCGAGTACTGGGAATTGATCCAGGCTTAACCCGTTGCGGAATTGGCATTGTTGAGGGAACTGTGGGTTCGCCACTCACAATGGTGGGAGTAGGAGTGATTCTTACTCCGGCAGAGTTGGCACTGGAGCAGCGACTCTTAGAGTTAGATCGACAGATAAATGAATGGGTTTCATTATGGAATCCTGATGTCATCGCTGTTGAACGTGTATTCGCACAGCACAATGTGCGCACCGTCATGGGGACCGGTCAAGCTGCAGGTATCGCACTTTTGATTGCAGCTAAGTGCGGAATTCCTGTCATGATGCATACGCCGAGTGAAGTTAAAGCTGCAGTGACTGGGTCTGGTCGAGCCAATAAAGCCCAAGTCGCACAGATGGTTCAAAAACTTCTTAACCTTGAAAGTATTCCTAAGCCCGTTGACGCCACCGATGCTTTAGCACTTGCAATTTGTAATATTTGGCGAGGCGCAGCGAATGCAAAAATTTCCGAAGCTCTAGCTGCCGAAAAGATTCGCTTAAAAGGTTTGCGTGCCTAAATGATTTCAATGCTCACGGGAACTGTTCGCGCGATTCATACCGATCGCCTGATCGTCGAGGTAGGCGGAATTGGGTTAAGCGTTCTAGTGAACCCAGCAACAAGTAATGGCGTTACTTTAGGTTCATCGGTGCAACTCTTTACATCACTCGTCGTACGAGAAGATTCACTGACATTGTTTGGTTTTCTCAGCGAACAAGCACGAGGTTTTTTCGAACTAGTTCAGACCGTATCTGGCGTAGGACCTAAGGTTGCGCTCTCTATTTTGAGCGTGCTTACGCCGGAAGATTTGGCTCGCGCCATCGCACAAGAAGATGTAGCGGCCATTGAACGAGTCCCTGGCATCGGACGAAAAGGCGCGCAGCGAATGATTTTAGAGCTCAAAGGAAAACTATCTGATCTTTCAGACTCTGATACATATAGAGGTCATCAACCTGCTTGGCGCGAACAGCTAACAAGCGCATTGGTATCTCTTGGTTTTTCTCCTAAGGATTCAGATCAAGCAATCGGTGCTTTAGTTAGCCGTTTGCAATCAGATGGTATCGATGCATCAACGGTAGCTATGAGTGATTTACTTAAGGACGCTCTCGCAAATGGAAAGAGTTCTCGTGGCTGACGATCGTTTAGTTGAGCCGACGATAAAAGGTGAGGAGTCGGCACTCGAACATGCTTTACGTCCCAATAATCTCAAGGAGTTTATTGGCCAACATAGAGTGCGCGAGCAGATAGATGTATTGCTTACTGCGGCACGACATAGAAATTCGCCAGCGGATCACATCTTATTATCCGGTCCACCTGGACTTGGTAAAACTACGCTCGCATTAATTTTAGCTAGCGAGATGTCAGCACCGATTCGAATCACTAGTGGTCCGGCGATTACACATGCAGGGGATTTAGCTGCAATTCTCTCTTCACTTGTTGAGGGAGAAATTCTTTTTCTAGATGAGATTCATAGACTTCCACGTCCGGCAGAGGAGTTGCTCTACTTAGCGATGGAGGATTTTCGAGTTGATGTTGTTGTAGGCAAAGGTCCTGGTGCAACTGCGATTCCACTCCAACTTCCGCACTTCACCCTTGTTGGAGCAACGACTCGCAGTGGCCTTTTAACTAGTCCACTTCGTGATCGTTTTGGTTTTACCGCTCACCTAGATTTTTATTCCGATTCCGAATTAGCTCAGGTAATTACGCGCAGCGCCGCTTTGTTAAAGATCGCCATTGACACAGATGCAGTCATTGAAATATCTCGTCGCTCTCGTGGAACTCCTCGCATTGCAAATCGACTTCTGCGCCGAGTTCGTGACTATGGCCAAGTTCAAGAAACGTCTGTGATTGATCTGCCTACAGCTCGAACTGCACTAGAGATTTATGAAGTCGATGAGATGGGCTTAGATCGTTTAGACCGTGCCGTGCTGACGGCTTTGGTGGAGCGCTTCAATGGTGGTCCTGTAGGTCTATCCACGTTGGCAATTGCAGTTGGTGAAGAGGTTGAAACGGTGGAGTCTGTGGCTGAGCCGTTTCTTGTCAGAAATGGATTTATGGCCAGAACCCCTCGAGGCCGAGTGGCTACAGCCCTTGGATACACCCACATAGGACGAACACCACCTTCTCAAATCGCCTCGCTTTTCGACACACCGCCAATTGATGCCTAGACTCTGCGTCTATGTCTACAACTAATAAACCAGTAAAGACGACTGCACGCCCAGCTCGTTCACTTGCCATCCTAGGCTTGGTGCTTATCGCCATGACCGGGCTCGTATTTGTCCAAGGTGCCACGTCAGTACGTTTAGGCCTCGACCTTCGTGGTGGAACTTCAGTAACTCTTCAACCCCGTATTGCACCGGGTGAGAGTGGAAAAGTTACTAACGAAGCGATCGATCAAGCAGTCTCTATTATTCGCCAACGCGTTAACTCTCTCGGTGTTGCAGAGTCCGAAGTTGCCGCGCAAGGAAGTGGTACCAATCGCCAGATTGTTATCTCAGTTCCAGGGGATACTGGACGACGCGTAGTTGAATTAGTAGGACAGACTGCCGAACTTCGTTTCCGACAAGTTTTAGCGCGCGCTGTATCTACTGGTGCAGTCGATGCAACCGCAACTCCAACGGCTGGTGTGAGCGCTGCAGTTAATGCAAAGTTTGCGGTTCTGGATTGTACAAAATCAGAAAACTTACAAGGCACTGGCGCTGATTCGCCAACCGAAGCGATTGCAGTCTGTGATCGCTCAGGAACCACAAAATACATTTTGGCTCCAGCTGAAGTTTTGGGACGTCAAGTTTCTAAGGCATCTGCCAGCATCGACACTCAAGGTGGTAGTGCGTGGTACGTAAACTTAACTTTTAACGGAGAAGGAACTAAGGCTTTTGGTGCGCTCACAGCTCGTGTGACCACACTTGCCGAACCATTGAATCAAGTAGCAATCGTTCTTGATGGTTTAGTTGTCTCTGCACCACGAATCAATGAAGCAATTCCATCTGGAAGTGCACAGATCACTGGTAGCTTCACGCAAGTTGAAGCACAAGATTTAGCTAATGTTTTAAAGTACGGCGCACTACCGCTGGCTTTTGATCGCGGTGAAGTGCAGCAAGTCTCACCGACATTGGGTGCTGACCAACTTAACGCTGGCCTTATCGCAGGTGGCTTGGGTCTTGGTTTAGTTCTTCTTTACTCCCTTCTTTACTATCGCGGACTCGGTTTTGTAACTGTGGGTTCACTCTTAGTTGCGGGTTCTCTCGTCTATCTTCTCTTCTTGCTCTTAGGAAAATGGATCGGATTTACTCTGACGTTAGCTGGAATCGCTGGTGCCATTGTGGCGATCGGTGTTACTGCTGACTCATTCATCATCTATTTCGAGCGTATTCGTGATGAAATTCGTGAAGGACGAACGCTGAGAATGGCCGTTGAAACTGGTTGGCAGCGGGCACGTCATACGATTTTGGTCGCCGACTTTGTCTCGATTATCGCTGCCGTACTTCTCTATTTCTTCGCAGTGGGAGGTGTGCGAGGTTTCGCTTTCACACTCGGTTTAACAACATTAGTCGATCTTATTGTTGTCTTTGTCTTTACTAAGCCACTTGTGACAATTCTTTCTCGATTGAATTTCTTCTCATCCGGTCATCGCTACTCTGGTCTATCGGCTAAGAGCACTGGAACCCTGCCCGTAGTAAAGGAGGCGTAATAATGTCAAAGCTCTCAGGTCTAGGTGGACGCCTCTATCGCGGTGAGACATCTGTTGATTTTATTGGTCGACGTCGTCGCTGGTACTCAATTTCAGCTCTATTTATTCTCGCATCGATAGGTGCACTAACTCTGCAAGGGTTACATCTTGGAATCGAATTTAAGGGTGGCTCGTCTTTCACCGTTAATAAGGCGAATGCTTCTATTGCAGATGCACGTGCAGCTGTAACTGCAACAGGAATTCCTGGGGAGTTAATTGTTCAAAATATTGGAACCGACAAGGTTCGTGTTCAAACTGTCGCACTTGATAATGCACAAAACAATGCAGTTCAAGATGCCCTTGCAAGTAAATTTGGTGTAACAACAGATTCAATCGATTCACAGATCGTTGGACCATCATGGGGTAAGGAAATTACCCGTAAAGCGCTGTATGGCTTATTCGGATTCCTTATCTGCGTCATGCTCTATTTAGCTATGGCCTTTGAACCTAAGATGGCAGTTGCTGCCATAGTTGCAGTAGTCCACGACGTTTTCATTACCGTTGGAATTTACGCACTTGTTGGTTTTGATGTTACGCCAGCGACAGTTATCGGTTTCTTAACAATTCTTGGCTACTCACTCTATGACACGGTTGTAGTCTTCGATAAAATTCGTGAAAATACTCGCACGATCACCGCTACGTCAAAGCAAACATATTCTCAGGCAACTAACTTGGCTGTGAACCAGACTATTGTTCGTTCCTTCAATACCTCGCTCATCGCACTACTACCAGTGGGGTCAATTTTGTTTGTAGGTGCTGGACTCCTAGGCGCTGGAACACTTAAAGATCTCTCTCTTGCTCTCTTCATTGGTTTAGCAGTTGGAACGTATTCATCGGTCTTCATCGCACCTCCTGTGCTTGCGCAGTTGCGCGAAAAGGAGCCAGCGATGATCGCCTTAGCTAAGCGAGTAAATGGTCGTGGGGCGGCTCCAGTTGTTGCCGCAGCAACCACAGTTGATCTAGAGGATCGACCACGTGGCCCACGTAATCAACCAAAGCGCAAAGGTCGCAAGTAGGGGTTTTTTTGTGGATACCTTGATTGCACCGGTCATTAGTGCGCTCAAGGAAAACCATGCCACAAGCAATGGTGCAGATGTCGAACGCGCCTTTGTTGTAGCTGAAAAAGCCCACGAGGGTCAGTTCCGCAAATCGGGAGAGCGCTACATAACTCATCCAGTAGCCGTCGCACAGATTTTGGCCGAACTTGGCCTTAACTCTGAGACCGTTATCGCCGCGCTCTTACATGACACAGTCGAAGACACGGCTTACTCGCTAAAAGAGCTGCGTCACGATTTTGGTGATGAGATAGCCAACTTAGTTGATGGCGTTACAAAACTCGATCGCCTGACGTATGGTCCAACCGCTGAAGCTGAGACCGTGCGCAAAATGGTTGTCGCTATGTCCAGAGATATTCGTGTGCTGGTTATTAAGTTAGCTGACCGTTTACATAATGCCCGTACGTGGGGTTTCGTCACGCATGAAAGTGCCGAGCGAAAAGCGCGAGAGACTTTAGATATTTATGCGCCGTTAGCCCATCGACTTGGAATGAACGCGATTAAGTGGGAGTTAGAGGATTTATCATTTGAAGTACTGGAGCCAAAAAAGTTTGAAGAGATTTCGCGACTTGTAGCAGAGCGCTCTCCGTCACGGGACTTACTAACTGCCGAAGTAATTGATGTCGTCACCGAGGATTTGGCCAAGGATGCTATCCACGCCACAGTGACAGGAAGAAAGAAACACTTCTTTTCGGTCTATCAAAAGATGGTTGTGCGTGGTCGAGAATTCAACGACATTTACGATCTAGTCGGAATCCGTGTGCTAGTTGATGATGTGCGTGATTGCTATGCGGTCTTAGGATCAATCCACGCCAGATGGTCGCCAGTACCAGGTCGATTCAAAGATTACATAGCGATGCCGAAATTCAATTTATATCAATCACTGCACACAACCGTTATCGGCCCCACCGGTAAAGCTATTGAAATCCAGATTCGTACCTATGACATGCATGCGCGGGCTGAATTCGGAATTGCAGCGCATTGGAAGTACAAGCAGGGCCACGAAAATAATGAAACGTCACCTGAAATGTTATGGCTACGTCAATTACATGAGTGGCAAAAAGAAACCGAAGATCCTTCAGAGTTTTTAGAGTCGCTGCGATTTGATTTAGGCTCGCCAGAGGTCTTTGTCTTTACGCCTAAAGGCAGCGTTGTCGCTCTGCCAGGGGGTTCAACGCCTGTGGACTTTGCTTTCTCCGTCCATACCGATGTAGGAATTAGATGCGCTGGAGCTAAGGTAAATGGGCGTCTAGTCCCACTTGAATCGCGATTAAACAATGGTGATGTCGTTGAAATTCTTACCAACAAAGGCGAGCACGCCGGGCCAAGTCGAGATTGGCTCAACTTCGTTCAAAGTCCACGTGCTCGATCAAAGATTAAGGCCTGGTTTAGCAAAGAGCGTCGCGAAGAAGCGATCGATGCCGGTCGTGAATCTATTGCGCGTCAGATGCGAAAAGCGGGTTTACCTTTACAAAAGATTTTTGCCGGCCATTCATTGTTAGAGCTTGCACATGAACTTCGTTATAGCGACATAGAGGGTTTGTATTCGGCAGTAGGTGATGGTCATGTATCGGCTGCATCGGTGATAGATAAGTTAGTCATAGTTCTTGGGGGAGAGGACTCGCATCCTGAACCAACGATGGATGTACTTCCAACTCGGGCAACGACTACTCGTCGATCAAGTAACGCTATCGATGTTGAAGGTACCGATGATGTTTTGGTTAAGTTGGCACGATGCTGCACACCAGTACCTGGAGATGAGATTATGGGTTTCATCACTAAAGGTAGCGGTGTATCAATTCATCGCACTGACTGTGTTAACGCGGCAGATTTACGTGAAAATCAATTAGATCGTGTTGTTAAAGTAAGTTGGCGTGCAGGAGCTGGTTCAGTATTTTTAGTCAATATTCAAGTAGAAGCGTTGGATAGAGCCTCACTTCTAGCCGATGTTACGCGTACGTTGTCTGAGCAGCATGTCAATATCTTGAGCGCATCGGTGAGTACGTCAAAAGACCGCACGGCTTTCTCACGATTTACTTTCGAAATGGCCGATGCAACGCACCTTGATGCAGTACTTGGAGCCGTTCGAAACATTGAAGGCGTCTATGACGTCAATCGAACAACGAACAACTAGTTAGTTAAACTCAGCTAAAGCTTTCTCAGCTTCGGCCAACCAGACTCGACGAGCAGCCGCTGATTCACTTGCCTCACTAGCCTTTTTAGCGTTTCCGGCAGCTAAAGATTTAGCGGCGATCTTTTCGTAGTTTTCAATCGAATCAGCGAGTTGTTTGACAACTTCACCTGCCCGCGCTTTCGCTGCCGGATCAGTTTTGCGCCAATTTTCTGCCTCTGCCTCTTTGATAACAGTCTCAACAGCGTGAACGCGCGCATCGAGTGCTGTTCGCTTATCACGATGAGTCATACCGATCTTGTTCCATGAATTCATGTGCTCACGTAGGGCTTTTTTAGCTTCGTCAAGGTGTGTAAATGGAACTAATGCTTCGATGAGAACAACTAACTCCTCACGCTTAATAAGGTTAGCGGCCATCGTTGTATCGCGCTTTTCAAGATCGGCATTCTTGGCAGTAAAGAATTGATCCTGGGCAGCCTTAAAGCGTGCCCACATCTTTGCATCATCACTTGGCTTTCCACGACCTGAGGCCTTCCAGGCATCCATAAGTGTCTTAAACTTTTTAGCAGTTGGCACCCACTCAGTTGACGTCGCAAGTGATTCAGCCTCAGCGATTATTGCCTTTTTAGCATCAGCGACAACGCTTTGAGTGGCTTCTAGTGCTGCAAAATGTGTACGACGGCGCTTATCAAATTTGTTGCGCGAGGATGAAAAACGCTTCCACAAGTCGGCATCGCTCTTCTTATCTAAGCGAGGCGCTGACTTCCACTCGTCCAGTAATACTTTCAGGCGATCGCCCGTAACTTTCCAACTTTCAGAGAGAGCAAGTGACTCTGCCTCTGCAACAATTTTTTCTTTCTCAACTAAAATCTGCTCTAGGCGTTCTTTCTTGGCTGCAGTTTCAGCCGCCTTTTTTGACTCATACGCTTCACGATGACCTTCGATAAGTGGCTCAATCTGTTCGACTGAGGCAGCTAGAGCTTCGAGGTCGCCAACACCATTGAGTTCCTTGACCTGTTCGCGCAATTTTTTTACGGCGGCATATGCATCAGAGGGAACTAGTGCGCCACTCTTGATACGGGCAGCAAGAAGTGCAACTTCTGCAGCCAACATCTCGAACTTGCGAACAAAATATGTGAGCGCTTCTTCAGCAGTCTTGCCGGGATATGAACCAACGGCAACTTCACCATTGCTGGTACGAACATAAACAGTTCCATCGTCGCCTACGCGACCAAAGGCTGCAGGATCTCCAATCAGCGCACTTGCTGCTGATGCTTGCATCATCGGATTAATCTCGGTCATGGTGGTGATCCTTTCAGCGCGTTGTTCGAAGTGAACGTCGCTATGTATTCGTTTGGCCTTACGAGTGCGAACTCATAGGGCGTGAAGTGAGCATTTCAACAGGGTAAAAGGTACCCTGTCTTTGCCTTGAGGCGTCAATTGCATGAAATAGGAGGTAGGCATGCTGGTTGAGTCATTTGCTGCCCCCATGTTTGCCACTAATTGCTGGGTTCTAGCCAGCGGTCCCGGCTCCGAGTGCATAGTGATCGACCCTGGAATGCCAGATGTGAGCCACCAGCTCTCGGCAATCCTTGACGAGTTCTCACTGAAGCCAGTGGCCGTTCTTGCCACTCATGGCCATGTAGACCATACATTTTCGATCAGACCAATAGCCGATGGCTACGACATCCCTGCCTACATTCACAGTCAGGATCGTGGAAGTTTGCTGCGCCCTGATCGCTGGGTCAGTCCAGAATTTGCTGCGACATTACAAGCGTTGGAGTTTGTTGAACCAGGTGATGTAAGAGAATTGCGCAATGGCGAGGTCATCGAGATTGTTGGTCTGCGAATCACGACAATCCACGCCCCTGGCCATACGCGGGGTTCGGTGATGTTTGAGGTGAACGAGGAAGTATTAGTCAGCGGCGATGTTCTCTTTGCTGGTTCCATTGGGCGGACCGATCAGCCGACTGGTTCTGCTAAAGATATGGATGAGACGTTGAGAAAAAAGGTGTTGCCGCTATCAGATCATCTGCAGGTGCTCCCTGGTCACGGAAGAACGACAACCATGGCACAGGAGCGCAAAAATAATCCTTACTTGAATTCGATTAAGGGACGTTACTAATGGCCGGGCAAAAGATTCAAGCACCTAAAGGTGTCAGTGAGTACATGCCACCACGTTCAGATGTTTTTGAGTTTGTTCGTGAAGCACTTATTGATCCAGCTCGTCGTGCGGGTTATTCACTCATGGAGCTTCCAGTCTTTGAAGACACAGAGCTTTTTACGCGGGGTGTAGGTGCATCAACGGATGTGGTTTCAAAAGAGATGTATACATTTACTGATCGCGGAGATCGTTCAATAACGTTGCGACCTGAAGGAACTGCGGGCGTTATGCGTGCGGTGATAGAACACGGTTTAGATCGCGGCGCACTCCCAATCAAGGTCTGGTATTCAGGTGCATTTTTTCGCGCTGAACGCCCGCAAGCGGGTCGCTACCGTCAGTTCTATCAAGTTGGTATTGAAGCTATCGGTTTAGATGATCCAGCAATTGATGCAGAAGTAATTGCGATAGCTGACGCTGGTTTTAGAGCGATAGGTCTTACTAAATTTCGATTAGATTTAACATCACTTGGGGATTCCCAATCCCGTGCCGCACACAGAGTTGATCTATTGAAATTCATAGCAACTTTAGATCTGGATGAGGCGACCGCTGCCCGGGCTTCTATAAATCCTCTGCGCTTATTTGATGATAAGCGTGAAGAGATGAAGAATGCGATGGCTAAAGCGCCACTATTAATGGACTACTTAAGTGATGCATCACGCGCTCACTTTGAACAAGTAAAGAAATATCTGAACGTTTTAGGTATTTCATATGTACTTAATCCCCGTATGGTCCGCGGGTTGGATTACTACACAGGGACTACTTTTGAATTTGTGCATGAACTTCTAGGTGCTCAATCTGGGATAGGTGGTGGTGGTCGCTACGACGGATTAATGCAGGAACTTGGCGGACAAGAGCTATCTGGAATTGGTTTTGGTTTAGGCATAGATCGCGCAGTGTTAGCCGCTGAGGCTGAGGGAGTTATCTCCAATGAATTATTTGTCTCCGATTTACTGATTATTCCTCTGGGGGAGTTAGCCAAAGAGAGAGCACTTGTTATCGCCGCTGGACTGCGTGCTGACAATAAAACTGTCGAGATTGCCTTTGGTGATCGCGCACTCAAGGGAGCGATGAAAGCTGCCGATAAGAGCGGTGCGCGCTATGTGGTGGTACTTGGAGATTCAGAGATTGCCAGTGGCCATGTGGAGTTAAAAGAGATGAACACTGGTGCCACCGCATCGGTTAGGATTGACTCCTTAATCAATGAACTTTAGACATAGGAACCGTACCCACTCATGCTAAGAAGCCACGAAGCCGGATCACTGCGCACCTCCCATATCGGTCAGAGCGTTACTTTGGCTGGTTGGGTATCGCGACGACGCGACCATGGCGGTGTTGCATTCATCGATCTTCGTGATGCCTCAGGCTCGGTACAAGTAGTTATTCGTGATGAGAAGCTAGCGGGATCATTGCGCGCTGAATGGTGTCTTTTGATCACAGGTGAAGTTTTAGCTCGCCCAGATGGCAATCAAAACTCTGGAATTCCTACCGGTGATATCGAAGTTATGGGAGATTCAATCGTCGTCTTGAGTGAATCTGCACCTTTACCATTTCCAGTCGATAGCGGAAATGACTCAGATATCAATGAAGAGGTACGTCTTAAGTATCGTTACCTAGATTTGCGCCGTGAAAAACCTGCAGCGAATCTACGTCTTCGCTCAAAAGTTACATCAACGATCCGTCGAGTGATGGAGCAAGAAGATTTCCTAGAGATTGAAACACCTTATTTGACACGCTCAACACCCGAAGGTGCGCGTGACTTTTTAGTTCCCGTTCGCCTGCAACCCGGTAGTTGGTATGCGCTTCCGCAATCGCCACAGTTATTCAAACAGCTACTGATGGTCGCCGGTATGGAAAAGTACTATCAGATTGCCCGCTGTTTCCGTGATGAAGATTTCAGAGCAGATCGCCAACCAGAGTTCACGCAACTTGATATTGAGATGTCATTTATCGACCAGGAAGATATTTTGGCAGTAGCAGAAAAGATCGTCGCAAAAATCTGGCTCGAAGCCGTTGGTTACACCATTCCACTACCTTTGCAGCGCATGACCTACGCCGATGCTATGTCTCGTTATGGATCTGATAAACCTGATCTGCGCTTTGGTAATGAATTGACTGAACAGACTACGTATTTTGCACAGACAACCTTCCGAGTATTCCAAGCACCTTATGTCGGTGCAGTTGTGATGCCCAAAGGTGCAGCCTCTGCGCGCCGTGAATTGGATGCGTGGCAAGACTGGGCTAAAGCTCGTGGAGCAAAAGGCCTTGCCTACATTTTAATTAATGAAGATGGAACTTTAGGTGGACCGGTCGCTAAAAATCTCTCTGAACAAGAGTGTGCTGGAATTGCTGCAGCAACAGGGGCAGTTGCCGGGGATGCAATATTTTTCGCAGCAGGGGAGCGCGTGGCATCTCAGAATTTATTGGGAGCTGTGCGATTAGAAATTGGAAAGCGTTGTGGATTAATCACTCCAGATAAGTGGGAGTTTTTATGGGTGGTAGATGCACCTATGTTTGAGCCAACAGATAATGGTGGTTGGACTGCAGTGCACCATCCATTTACCGGCCCTAAGCCGGAGTTTGCATCTACATTTGCAAGTGATCCAGCAAGTGCATTGGCTTATGCCTATGACATTGTTCTCAATGGAACCGAACTTGGTGGTGGATCGATAAGAATTCACGACCGTAACATGCAGAAAGATGTTTTCAGCGTAATCGGATTAAGTGATGAAGAAGCCACAAGTAAATTTGGATTCTTACTTGAAGCTTTCAACTATGGCCCGCCTCCACATGGTGGAATCGCTTTAGGTCTTGACCGTGTGTGCGCACTATTAACGGGCTCTGACTCCATTCGCGAAGTTATTGCTTTTCCAAAGACTGCAAGTGGAGGCGATCCATTAACTGGTGCGCCTACTCCCATTACTGCGGCGCAACGTAAAGAGAGTGGCATTGATGGCGCACCTAAGACCGGGCCTCAGGTAGGCTAGGCATATGGGTCCAGGTGGAATTGCAACGATAATTGCCAGTTGTGGCCTGCTCATTATCGCCATTGCTATTGCCTATGTTGTCATTCGCGTAGGCCGTTTTATCGATGAGGCCAAGGTCTCGCTCAAGTCACTGACCGATGAGACCGCACCATTGATTGAAGAAGTTCACACAACTGTCTCTCTCGTTAATGGACCGCTCAAGAGCTTCAATCGGATCACGAAAAATGCCGAAGATTTGTCGGACAAAGTAAATGAGACGGCACACTCTTTTTTAAATAAAAATGGTTCGGCGGTTAAGGTCGCTGGAGCGCTTTTATCTGCAGCTTCGGCTAAAAAATCTCGTGCCAAGAAGAAGGCTGAGTGATCCCCAACTGTGGAATCCGCCGAGATCCGTGCGCGCTGGCTGCGCTTTTTCGAGTCTGAGAATCGCCAGGGTCTAACTCACACAGTTGTACCGTCGGCCTCTTTGATAGCCGATGACCCAAACTTATTACTTGTTAACGCTGGAATGGTTCCTTTTAAGCCTTATTTTCTCGGTGAAGTCACTCCGCCATATTCGCGAGCAACCTCAGTTCAAAAGTGTGTTCGCACATTAGATATCGATGAAGTTGGCAAAACAACTCGGCACGCCTCGTTTTTTCAAATGTGCGGAAATTTTTCGTTCGGTGATTACTTCAAAGAAGGTGCGATTTCGCTAGCGTGGGAGCTCTTGACCCGCCCAACTAATGATGGTGGGTACGGATTCGATCCCGAAAAATTATGGATCACTGTTTTTCTAGATGATGACGAGGCTGCCGATATTTGGCACAAGAAGATTGGTGTACCTAAAGAACGAATTCAACGCATGGGTATGGGAGATAATTTCTGGTCTATGGGCGTACCTGGTCCATGTGGTCCCTGTTCCGAGATTTATTATGATCGCGGCCCCGCATACGGAGCAGACGGTGGACCTATTGCCGATGAAAATCGTTACATGGAAGTATGGAACTTAGTATTCATGCAGAATGAGCGCGGAGCTGGTAGCGGAAAAGATGATTTCCCTATTCTAGGAGAACTTCCCGCTAAGAGTATTGATACTGGCCTTGGCTTAGAACGTATGGCTGCGCTGCTACAGGGCGTTGAGAATATTTACGAGATCGATACAACAATGCAGATTTTAATGAAAGCATCGCAATTAACTAGCGTGAAATATGGAACTAATCCTAAATCCGATGTTTCTTTACGTGTTATCGCAGATCATGCACGCACATCAGCGATGCTCATTGGCGATGGAGTCACTCCAGGCAATGAAGGCCGTGGGTATGTTTTACGTCGCATGATGCGACGTACTATTCGAAATATGCGTTTGTTGGGTTCGATGGATCCAATCATGTCCGAACTTACAGTTGCCGCTATTGGTGCTATGGGACCCCAATACCCAGAGCTTATAAGTGATAAAGCGCGCATACTTTCAGTGAGTGTTTCAGAGGAAGAAAGTTTCTTACAAACACTTAAGAGTGGAACGACAATTTTTGATGTTGCAAGTGCGGGTCTAAAGAAGACCAAGAGCGCAATTCTTCCTGGGGCGGATGCTTTCAAACTTCACGATACATATGGATTTCCATTTGATTTAACGTTGGAAATGGCGCGCGAAGAAGGTCTTGAGGTCGATGAAGAAGGCTTTAGGCGCTTAATGAAGGAGCAAAAAGATCGCGCTAAAGCCGATTCACGGGCAAAGAAGAGCGGCCATGCCGATGTAAGTGTTTATCGAAGTGTTGTCGATGCTAGTGGTAAGAATGAGTTTGTTGGCTACTCCCACACGTCTAGTGAGGCTTCAATCTCTGCAATTCTTATGGATGGCATGTTGGTACAGAGTGCACAAGAAGGTGATGAAATTGAAGTGATCTTAGATCGCACACCTTTTTACTCTGAAGGTGGTGGTCAGCTCGCAGATGGTGGTCTCATCACTTTTGGTAACGGTACTAGCGTTGAGATTGATGACGTTCAAACCCCAGTTCCTGGCATCTTTGTTCACCGCGGTCGTGTGATCCACGGTGGATTTGAAGTAGGCAGTCAAGCGTTAGCCACTATCGATGTAGAACGCCGTAATGCGATATCTCGCGCGCACACCGCAACACACATGGTGCATAAAGCCTTCCGTGAAATTTTGGGGGAGACTGCGACACAAGCAGGCTCTGAGAACTCACCCGGTCGTTTTCGTTTCGACTTTCCAGCTACTGGCGCAGTTCCAACCAGTGTTCTCAATGATGTTGAAGCACGAGTGAACGCGCTTCTTCTAGATGATTTACAGGTGCGGGCCGAAACCATGACACAGGCACAAGCTAAAGAAATTGGTGCAATGGCACTCTTTGGTGAAAAGTACGGCGATCAGGTACGCGTAGTCAGCGTAGGAGACTGGGCCCGAGAACTCTGTGGAGGTACTCACGTTTCTGGTTCTGCACAGCTTGGCGTAGTTAAACTTTTGAGTGAATCCTCCATCGGAGCGGGAGTGCGACGCGTAGAAGCACTTGTTGGAGCCGATGCTTATAAGTTCTTAGCGCGCGAACACATTCTTTTAAACTCTCTCACTGAGATTATTAAAGGCGCACGTACAGAAGAGTTACCAGAGAGAATTTCAGATCTTTTAAATAAGATGCGAGACATTGAGAAAGAGTTAGACACTGTTAGATCTGCTCAAGCCTTCGCACAAATCGGTGAAATCGCAAAGACATCAACCGTCATAAATGGTGTCACCGCAACCCTAGCCACACTCAGTGATGGCATTTCTGGTGAAGATCTTCGTAAGATTGCACTTGAATTGCGCGCAAAGGCCGCAAAGTCGGTAGTTGCCCTCATCAGCGTCAATGATGGCAAACCTGTTTTAGTCGCAGCTGTCAGTGATGAGGCGCGGACACATGGGCTTAAAGCTGGAACTCTCGTTAAAGTTGGCTCCGCAGTACTCGGCGGCGGCGGCGGCGGTAAAGATGATTTCGCACAAGGTGGCGGCAGTAATCCAGACAAGGCACAGGAAGCGCTTGCCGCTATTTCTCAATCAATTAAGGGATAGTCCGCCTAATGCAAAGAGGTCGCCGATTAGCCTTCGATTTCGGTGACGTACGCATTGGCGTAGCAGTATGTGATCCAGATGGAATTCTCGCCTCGCCACTGATTACATTAAAGACTAGTGATAAAAACCTTTCAGTTACGTTGCATAATTTATTTGAGGAATGCAAACCTATCGCTATCTATATAGGTAAGCCATCGAACATGGATGGAAGCAATGGAAGCGCAGTAAGTAAAGTGGAGATTTTTGGACAACTCATCGCAACGATTACTGATACCCCTATTTCTTTTATTGATGAGCGCATGTCAACTGTGAGTGCAGCCAGAAGCATGCGTGAATCTGGAGTATCGGCTAAAGCTGCCAAATCACGGATTGACCAAGCTGCCGCTGTGGCAATTCTAGAGTTTGCTTTATCAATTGAGAAGAATCAACCATGAAGATTCGACCGCTGGCGTATGGGCTAATTTTTATAGTCTTACTAACGTATGGACTTCATCTTGGTCGCGTTAATAGTGCTGGAGTGGCCAATTTTCAGACGCGACAGCTCCAAGAAACAGATCCTGAAGTTACGGTGGAGATACCAACTGGCGCTACTGGAAGTGATATTGCCAAGATTTTATTTGATGCTGGTGTTGTGAAATCATCCCAAGCATATTTTAGAACCGCAGTTGCAGATATTCGTTCGCAGAAAGTTGCACCCGGTGCACATCGATTAACGTTACGTCTCTCATCCCAACAAGCGCTGAATCAACTTCTAGACTCGGCAAGACTTGCGAATATGATCACAATATTTGAAGGCGAGTGGAAGAGTGAAGTAGCGTCATCATTAGTCACATTTGGCTTCACGAAAAGTGAGGTTCAATCTGCCTTTAAAGCGCTGGAGCTGCCGCCAGGTTTCAAGAGCGCTGAAGGTTTGCTATTCCCTGCTCTCTACAGCTTCCCATCGGGGACATCGGCTACAGAAGTTGTGAACCGCTTCGTTGCGCGATTTGAAAATGAACCAGTGGCCCAAGAAATTCTCGCTGCGAAAGGTACATACTCCCCATTACAACTTTTAACTATCGCCTCGATCGTTCAATCTGAGGGCGATAACGCTGATTTCGCTAAAGTTTCACGGGTGATAAGAAATCGTTTAGAAATTGGAATGCCCTTGCAGATGGATTCCACGGTTCATTACATCAAAGGCGTCAGGGGTCAGATATTTTTAAGTACGACATCGACTCTGATCGCTTCTCCTTACAACACTTATAAACATTACGGCCTGCCACCCGGGCCTATTGGTAACCCTGGGGCTCTGGCTATGACAGCAGCGCTGCATCCGGCCGAAGGGGATTGGCTCTATTTCATTACCGTTGCACCTGGAGATACACGTTTTACTCGATCTAACTCCGAATTTGTCACATGGAAATTCTTGTATGAGAAAAATCGGAAAGCTGGTGCATTTAAATGATCAAAGCAGCAGTACTTGGCTCACCTATAGCTCATTCATTAAGCCCGCTTCTTCATCAGCTCGCGTATAGGGAGTTAGGAATCTCTGGCGAGTACTCAAAGCTGGAAGTGCCCTCCGGAGAACTTTCCACATTTCTAGCGTCTCTAGATGATTCCTGGACAGGTTTTTCTCTCACCATGCCGCTGAAAGAAGAGATTGTAGATTGTGTCAATAATGTAAGCCCCCTGAGTAAAAAGATCCGAAGTGCGAATACTTTGTATCGAACGTCTGGAGAGTGGAATGCGACTACAACGGATGTCTCGGGTTTTATAGATTCATTGCAAAGCCACGGAGTGGAAATTTCTGGAAACGTTGTAATTATTGGCGCTGGAGCAACTGCGCGTGCAGCTGCGGCTGCCTGTGATGCTTCGGCCTCACACATTACGATCATGGCACGATCTTCTCGTGGAGCCGATGAGATTTTTGAGAGCGTAGATTCGACCGAGATGAATTTTGTCTCCTGGGGGGATGAGGAATCTATTCAGGCCGCGCAGTTGATAATCAGTACTACTCCGGAAGGTGCAACGGATTCACTTATCCAAATTTTCCCAACCAAACCAGATGGAATTTTCTTTGATGTTTTGTACAAACCGTGGCCCACACAAGCACTAGCTACTTGGCAAGCTAAAAAGGGCCAGGTTATTGATGGATTAGATTTGTTGATACATCAAGCGATATCCCAAGTAGAGATATTCGCTGGATTGTCGGTAGATAGAACCCCGATGGCCCAGCTGATGCGAAAAGCTGCTTTCGAGGCGTTGAGTTCATCCACATAGGAATTCCAACTCAGCACAACGCAACTAATCTTTCGAGGTGATAGCCCTCGCTATATTTGCTCTACCCATATGTATTGCCGATGTCACGTACCATCGGATCCCAAATATTTATCTTGTTTGGATGCTCTACATCATCGGCGTAGAGCGCACTTTCAACGGATTTACCTCAATCAACACATTCATCTGCGCAATCATCGTGTTGTGCCTTCTCTATGCTTTAGCGGGAATAGGTATGGGGGATATCAAGTTACTTCTGCTCGTATGCCTAGCTGTGGACTTTCAGGTGATCGTCCACTTGTGGGTTTTTATTTGTGCAATCTTTGCATGTGCCTCGATTATGGTGCTGCTTGAGTTTCTTCTTTCGGGGCGGATTCGACGCGAGATTGCACTGGCACCATCAATTTTCATGGCAACTGCGCTCTATTTAGGCGCGAGAAGCAGTGGATTTCTGCAAGAATATGCACATGCGTTGGTTAACAGCTGGTGAATCTCATGGTCAGGCCCTTAGTGCAATTGTGGAAGGGATTCCTGCAAGCGTTGCTGTGACTACCGCTGACATCGATTATCACCTACAGCGTCGCAGGCTCGGTGCTGGTCGCGGTGCACGTCAAACTTTTGAAGCTGACAAGGTCACAATTCTTGGCGGAGTGCGACATGGACTCACACAAGGTGGACCGATCGCCATTCAAATTGATAATTCAGAGTGGCCTAAGTGGGAAAAAATCATGTCGGCTGACCCTGTCCCTCTGGATGAAATCAAAAACCTGGCACGCAATGCTCCATTGACACGTCCCCGTCCAGGTCATGCAGATTTAGTAGGGATGCAGAAATACGATTTAGATGATGCGCGACCTATTCTGGAGCGAGCTAGTGCGCGCGAAACAGCTGCCCGTGTGGCACTTGGTGCGGTTGCTCGAAAGTTTTTAGAACAAAGTGTCGGAGTCACAATTCTTAGTCATGTGTTATCAATTGGGTCAGTACGTGTTCCAGATGATTCACCACTTCCTTCATCTGTTGACATGCAGCGCATAGATAGTGACCCGGTTCGATGTGCGGATAAGTTAACGAGCGAGCGCATGCTCGCAGAGATTGATAGCGCCCACTCTGATGGAGATACATTGGGTGGAGTTGTTGAAGTTTTGGCCTTCAACATGCCACCTGGCTTAGGTTCACATGTTCATTGGGATAGACGTTTAGATTCTCGTCTAGCTGGTGCAGTCATGGGTATTCAGGCGATCAAGGGCGTAGAACTTGGCGATGGTTTTGCAACGGCGCAACGCCGTGGCTCACGCGCTCATGATGAAATTGAAAAAGACTCCCATGGCGCCATAGTCAGACGTACCGATCGTGCTGGTGGCACTGAGGGTGGAATGTCTAACGGTGAAATCCTTCGTGTGCGCGCAGCGATGAAACCGATTTCTACAGTACCAAAGGCGCTCGACACAATTGATGTTGCAACTGGCGAGGCAGCTAAAGCTATTAATCAGCGTTCAGATGTATGCGCTGTCCCAGCAGCTGGAGTTGTAGCCGAGGCGATGGTTGCACTGGTTTTGGCGCAAGCAGTTCTGGAAAAATTTGGTGGCGACTCAGTCGGGGAGACTCGTCGTAACTTTGAAAGTTACTTACTGAATCTCAATTTCAAGTAGTAACGATGCCACAATTTATTTTGATGGGTCCGCCGGGAGCTGGCAAGAGTACGGTAGGAAAAGCTCTTGCCCGCCACCTTGGTCTCCGATTCGTTGATACCGACATTGTGATTGAAGAAAAATCTACAATGAAGATCTCCGATATTTTTATCTCCAAGGGTGAAGATTTTTTTAGAGAAATCGAGTTCGAGGTACTTCAAGAGTGCATCGTTATTCCCGAATGCGTTCTCTCGCTCGGTGGCGGGGCGCCTATTTCAGAGCGTGCCCAAGCACTACTTACAACCACTGATTCGCATCGTATTTTTCTAGATGTCTCACTTGCTATTGCCGCAGCACGAGTAGGTTTCAATCGGGATCGCCCATTGTTGCTGGGCAACCCTCGCGCCCAATGGCAAGAACTCAATGAAGTACGGCGCCCTATTTATGAGCGTTTAGCAACTGCAGTTGTTAAAGTTGAGGGAAGCAGCGTGAAAGAACTAGTAGCTCAGATTGTTGAGGCCACGAAGTGAAAATTATTACGGTAGATGCCGAGCGAAGCTATGACGTAATCATTGATTGCGATTGGAAGAGCGAAATTCTGAAGCTCGCAAAGGGCCGCTCAAGAGTTGCAGTTATTTACTCCACTGCGATGCGAGATTCAATTCGATTTGACGCTGACGTTGATGCAGAGTTCCATTTCTTTGAGGTAAGTGATGGTGAGGCTGCAAAGAATATTGCAACCGTATCGTCTGTATGGAATTGGTTAGGTGCAGCCGGATTTACACGCTCTGATTTAGTTATTGGTATCGGTGGTGGAGCAATTACGGATTTGGCTGGCTTTGCGGCGGCAACCTGGTTGCGAGGTATTGATTGGATTGGCGTTCCCACCAGTGTTGCAGGAATGGTGGATGCTTCGGTTGGTGGTAAAACAGGGATCAATAGTGACTATGGTAAGAATCTTATTGGGGCTTTTTATTCGCCGCTTTCGGTCATTATCGATTTTAGTTGGCTTAAGACTCTCTCTGATCGTGATTTTGCCGCTGGACTAGCTGAGGTAATTAAGTGTGGATTTATCAGTGATGTAGAAATTCTGAAAGTAATTGAAGGTCACAGTGTGGAATCTTTACGCCCACAGTTGCACCTGGTTGACCAGTTAGTCTCGCGTTCAGTGCAAGTGAAAGCCGATGTCGTGGGTTTGGACTTTAAAGAGAGTTTCGCTCGTGAGGTACTCAATTACGGCCACACGTTGGGCCATGCTATTGAGATTCATTCTCGATATTCATTGCGCCATGGTGAAGCCATTGCAATAGGTTTGGTCTATGCATCAGAACTTGCGCACGCTAGGGGTTTGATTGATTCGGCTGTTGTCGATCAACATCGTCGGCTTTTGTCCGCGTTGGGTCTACCCATCACCTATGAATCAAGCGCTTGGCCAGCATTATGGCCTCTTCTTGCATTGGATAAGAAAAGTAGAGGCTCACAACTTCGCTTTGTTGTATTAACCGCCCTAGGAGCAACCATGCGAGTAGAGGATCTTAACGAGGGCGAACTACGTAGCGCTTATGAGAGAATTAGCTCATGAAGATTCTTGTAATCAACGGGCCTAATCTGGCCCGACTCGATATTAGAGACTCATCAATTTATGGTGACCTCAACTATGCCGAACTCAAGAGCCTTATTGAAAACGCTGCCTCGACACACGGCCTCGAAGCCGATGTCCGGCAAAGTGATGATGAAGCAACAATTATCGGTTGGCTTCATTCTGCAGCTGATGCAAAGACACCGGTCATTATTAATCCTGCAGCTTTCACACATTATTCATATGCAATACGTGATGCTGCCGAACTATTAAAAGCCCCCCTTATTGAAGTGCACCTATCAAATCCAATGGCTCGTGAAGAGTTCCGTCACACATCGGTGATCTCTGGCGTCGCGCATGGAACTATCGGCGGTTTCGGTCCTAACTCCTATGTTTTAGCGATTATTGCGATGAAGAACCTGCTCAGCGGGGCGAACTGAGCACATAGTTTTAGCAGGTATCCTTACTACCTTGCCATCACAGCAGGTGGCCGATTTACTAATTATCCGACTGGAGTTCAATCGTGGCAACAACAGCTGATCTCAAGAATGGCATCACACTAGATATCGAAGGCCAACTATGGAATGTTGTTGAATTTCAGCATGTAAAGCCAGGTAAGGGTCCAGCTTTCGTTCGTACAAAGTTGAAGTCGGTTCTTACTGGCAAAGTAATCGATCGAACTTTTAACTCAGGAGTTAAGATCGATATCGAAATCTTAGAGAAGCGCGATATGCAGTTTCTTTATAAAGAGGGCGAAGACTTTGTATTTATGGATTCGAAAACTTACGATCAAATGACTATTTCACAGGCCACTGTTGGCGATATGGCTAATTACATGCTAGAAAATACTGACGCTGTTGTAGCGGTACATGAGGGCAATCCGCTCTATATAGAACTAGCGGCTTCAGTGCCGCTCAAAATTACTTACACTGAGCCAGGTATTCAAGGTGATCGATCATCGGGCGGAACGAAGCCGGCTACTGTTGAAACTGGAATTGAAATTCAGGTTCCACTTTTCATCAAGCAGGATGAAGTGGTCATGGTCGATACTCGCGATGGGTCGTACCAAGGTCGCGCTAACTAGTGTCGGCCCGCAGTAAAGCTCGAAAGGCCGCGTTAGATTTACTCTACGAGGCCGATATTCGCGGGACCAATGCTCTTGCAACCCTCACACTGCGCGATGTAGTTGGAGAGGGTCCGGATGCACGGCCTATCCGCGATTACACAAGGGAATTAGTAACTGGGATTAGCGAGCATTACCGAAAGATTGATGAATTAATCACGACATATGCACAAGGTTGGGACATGGATCGCTTGCCCGCAGTTGATAGAAACATCCTACGTTTGGGTATTTATGAGATTTTATGGGGAAACAATATTCCAGATGCAGTAGCAATTGATGAGGCACTTGATTTAGCTCGCGAACTGTCAACGGATGACTCAGCTGGGTTTATCCATGGCGTTTTAGGCCGGATAGCCTCAATCAAAGATAGTTTAGCTATCTGAAGTAACAAGAAGTTTATTGGTGTTAAGCATTTGTATAAGAGCCTCGCAACTACTTCCCATAGCTAAAGCAAGTGACTCGATATCACTCGTGCGCAAAGAGAGAACCTCGCCATTCCAGTCGTCTCTCTTTTGAACAATACCTGCAACAAATGTTGTCAGAATCCGAAAAGCCAACTCCGAATGATTAGTTGCCAGGTGATCCAGACCAAATGAATGTAACCGGCGAAGGTCGATCACAACACCACCCAGGGTGTGCTGATTGATGATGGGTTCGGAAAGTAGATATGCCAGTGGAACCTCGTAAAACTCTGCGATTGCGATTGCCTTCTTCACACTCAATGATCGGTCGCCGCGTTCATACGAGCCAAGCACTACTGCTGGAATGCGACCACTGCTAGCGATCTGTACATCGCGAAGCGATAGATTTTTGCTTAAGCGGATAGCGCGGAGACGATGTGAGATTGAATCCATAGTCGGGGTGGTCATAGCGTCGAGCGTAGATGGGCATGGCGGCCTAGGATTTCGATATCCACAGTGTGAGGGAGTCGGTGCTATGATCGCGCTTGCATCCTTTAACGACCCATCCTGTGAGATGGGGAAGGAGATTTACTATGAGTATTGCCCTGTCCGCATCGGATATCTCGCGTGCGTTGACCCGTATTTCCCATGAAATCGTTGAAAAAAACCAAGGCGCTGAGAACATCACCTTGCTTGGAATTCCTACGCGAGGTGCTCACCTAGCGATCCGAATCGCGCAAACGATCTCAACCATCGAAACTCGCGAAATCCAAGCCGGAATGTTGGATATCACAATGCATCGCGATGATTTAAGAATGCGCCCGCTTCGAGCAATCATGTCCACGACTATTCCCAGTGTTGGCATAGAAGGTAGGGATGTTGTTCTCATCGATGATGTTCTGTACTCCGGTAGAACGATCAGAGCGGCGCTAGATGCTCTAGGTGAGCTTGGACGTCCACGCTCTGTTCAACTGGCTGTACTAGTAGATCGTGGCCATAGGGAGCTTCCAATTCGAGCCGATTTCGTTGGTAAAAACTTACCGACCTCATCAAACCAATCAGTTCGTGTGCACCTGGTTGAAATCGACGGAACAGATGAAGTGCTCATAGAAGGGGAGGGCTAAACCATGCGGCACTTACTCTCAATCTCAGATCTTAATAAAAGCGATGCAATTGTAATTCTGGATACAGCAACTGAACTTGCTCGAGTCAGTGATGGGCAAGTTAAGAAACTTCCTACACTTCGTGGACGCACAATTGTTAATCTCTTTGCTGAAGATTCAACTCGTACCCGTATCTCCTTTGAAGCAGCTGCAAAACGTCTATCGGCCGATGTTATTAACTTCTCAGCAAAAGGTTCCAGTATCAGTAAAGGCGAATCCTTAAAAGATACCGCGATGACTTTGCAAGCGATGGGAGCTGATGCGGTCGTCATTCGACACAGTGCTTCAGGTGCTCCGCAACGTTTAGCTGATTCACAGTGGATGACAGGAAGTGTCATCAATGCCGGTGATGGCACACATGAACATCCCAGCCAAGCACTCTTAGATGCTTTTACTATTCGTAAACATCTCGGCAAAGGTGGCCCAGATTTAGCAGGATTGAAGGTAGCAATCGTTGGCGACGTGTTGCACTCACGTGTTGCGCGTTCGAACGTGCTCCTGCTCAACCTCTTAGGCGCGCATGTAACTTTGGTGGCCCCGCCTACATTGTTACCTGTTGGAGTTGAGAGTTGGCCAGCTAAAGTCTCATATGATTTGGATGAAGTTATCTCCCAGGTTGACGCTGTCATGATGCTGCGCGTTCAACAGGAGCGAATGAATGATTTATTTTTTCCTAATGCGCGCGAATATTCACGCTATTTTGGTTTGAACTCCCAGCGATTAGCGATGATGCAACCACACGCAATTATTATGCACCCAGGGCCAATGAATCGGGGATTAGAGATTGCTGCAGAGGTCGCGGATAGTGCACGTTCGGTCATCGTCGAGCAAGTAGCAAACGGTGTCAGTATCCGAATGGCAATTCTCTATGTCCTTCTTGCTGGCGCACCATTGGAAGCGGGGTCGAACTAATGTCCACAACCACATTCGTACTTAAAGGCGGCACACTTGTTGATGGGTCGGTCAGGGATGTTTTGATAGAAGGTGGAGTAATTACCACGATTGATAAATCAATCGCAAACAATCAGGCAACGATTATAGATGTCACTGACTCGATAGTTTTGCCTGGCTTAGTTGACTTACATACGCACTTACGTCAACCAGGTCGCGAAGATGCAGAAACAGTAGCCTCTGCATCACGAGCTGGTGCTAAAGGTGGGTTCACGGCCTTATCGGCAATGGCTAACACGTCACCAGTTGCAGACAATGCTGGAGTCGTCGAACAGGTATATCGGCTGGGGCAAGAAGCGGGATTGTTAGATGTCTTTCCTATTGGCGCAGTTACCGAGGGATTAAAAGGTGAGACTCTTTCTGAGATTGGTGCAATGGCTGATTCAATCGCCAGGGTAAGAGTTTTTAGCGATGATGGAATGTGCGTATTTGATCCCTTAGTAATGCGAAGAGCACTTGAGTACATCAAGAAATTCGATGGAGTGATCGCTCAACATGCACAAGAGCCACGCTTGACTTTTGGATCCCAAATGAACGAGGGGGAGATTTCAGCGCGTTTAGGCTTGCGCGGTTGGCCAGCAATAGCTGAAGAGGCGATCATCGCACGCGATGTTTTACTGACAGATCATGTTCAATCACGCTTGCATATCTGTCACGTTACAACGGCCGGGGGAGTAGAGATTATTCGCTGGGCAAAGGCTCGAGGAATCAATGTGACCGCCGAAGTTACTCCGCACCACCTTTTATTGACCGATGATTTGGCGAGTTCATACGATCCAATTTTCAAAGTAAATCCGCCGTTGCGTACCGAGAAAGATGTTCACGCTCTGCGAGAGGCTCTTGCCGATGGCACGATTGATATTGTTGCAACGGATCATGCGCCGCATACGATGGAGTCAAAAGAGTGCGAATGGCAAGAAGCATCCTTCGGAATGTTAGGTTTAGAAACTGCGCTCTCAATTGTGCACAAAACAATGGTTGAGACCGGTCTCTTGACCTGGGAAGGCGTGGCAGAAAGGATGTCATTGGCCCCAACTCGGATCGCTGGTTATAAGGAACAGGGACAACATATCGCTGTGGGAAGTGTTGCGAACGTGACGATCATCAATCCTCACAAAAAATGGATTGTGGATCGAGATCTAGTTCAATCCCGCAGCCGTAATACACCTTTCCACGGCTTTGAGTTACCTGGTGTAGTAACGCACACATTCTTTAAAGGCAAACTCACCCTAGACAATGGAATAAACGTTTAGATGAGCACCGCATTTCTCGTTCTAGATGATGGCAGAGTCTTTGAAGGACAGTCCTGGGGAGCCACAGGGAAAACTTTCGGGGAGGCTGTCTTCCAAACTGGCATGACTGGATACCAAGAAACTCTTACTGACCCTTCGTATCATAAGCAAGTAGTCGTGATGACTGCTCCGCATATTGGAAATACTGGCTTTAATAGTCACGACAATGAATCTGAAAAGATTTGGGTCGCAGGTTTTGTAGTACGCAATCCTTCCTCACTGGTTTCTAACTGGCGTAGCGAAACCGACCTTGAGAGTGAGTTGAAAGCGCAAAATATCGTTGGGTTGCAAGGAGTAGATACGAGGGCATTGACGCGTCATCTGCGTGATAGAGGCGCAATGCGAGTGGGCATTTTTTCAGGTTTGGATATGACACGTGAAGAAATGGTTGTTGAGGTTCGAAAAAGTTCACAAATGTCAGGTGCTTTCCTTGTTTCCGACGTATCTACAAAAACCCCCTATGTGGTCGCTGCGCAAGGTCAAAAGAGATTCGTAGTAGCGGCGTTAGATCTAGGAATAAAGTCGGCAACACCTCGAGCACTTTCAGAGCGCGGGGTTGAAGTTCATGTGTTGCCATTTGACTCTACTGCTGAAGATATTTGTGCACTCTCTCCGGATGGTCTGTTCATCTCAAATGGTCCCGGTGATCCTGCGACTATGGTCGACGTTATCGAAGTAGTGCGGCAGATACTTCTTAAGGAGATCCCTATTTTTGGAATCTGCTTCGGACATCAAATCTTGGGCCGCGCTTTAGGATTTGAAACTTTTAAATTGACTTTTGGTCATCGTGGGATAAATCAACCGGTTATCGACAAGTTAACAAGCAAGGTCGAAATAACTTCGCATAATCACGGCTTTGCCTTAGCGGCTCCAACAGAGGCAGAGTTCACAACGGTGTACGGACGTGGAGAAGTAACTCACGTGAGTCTCAATGACGGTGTTGTAGAAGGTCTTCACTTAATAGATCGTCCAGCGTTTTCAGTGCAATACCATCCGGAGGCTGCCGCTGGGCCGCATGATGCGCAGTATTTATTTGACCGCTTCATTGACATGATGGCTACGAAGGTGAGCAAATAATGCCGCGTGATACATCCATAAAGAGTGTTTTAGTCATCGGCAGTGGCCCAATTGTTATCGGGCAAGCCTGCGAATTTGACTACTCAGGTACTCAAGCGTGTCGTGTCTTACGTGAAGAAGGAATTCGCGTCATTTTAGTGAACTCCAATCCTGCAACAATCATGACCGATCCAGAGTTTGCGGATGCTACATACATAGAACCAATCACTCCTGAAGTAATTGAGAAAATTATCGCCCATGAAAAACCGGACGCAGTTCTTGCGACGCTGGGTGGGCAGACTGCATTAAACGCGGCTATCGGACTCTTTGAGCGCGGAACGTTAGCAAAATATGGCGTCAAGCTGATTGGTGCAGATGTAGCGGCTATACAGCGTGGAGAAAACCGCGAGTTGTTCAGAGCGATTGTAGAAAAGGTAGGTGGGGAATCTGCGCTATCGATAATTTGTCACACAATGGAAGATATTTTTACTGCAGTTGAAACTTTAAATTATCCGGTTGTCATCCGTCCGTCGTTTACCATGGGCGGACTGGGCTCGGGCATTGCTTTCAATGAGGAAGAGTTGCGCCAGATAGCTGGAGCAGGTTTACGTCATAGTCCAACATCTGAGGTTCTTTTAGAAGAGTCCATCATTGGCTGGAAAGAGTACGAACTTGAAGTAATGCGTGATCGAAAAGATAACGTCGTCATCGTTTGTAGTATCGAAAATGTGGACCCTATGGGTGTACACACCGGTGACTCAATCACTGTTGCACCAGCTATGACCTTAACTGATGTTGAGTACCAGAGACTACGTGACTTATCGTTGCGCATCATCCGCGAAGTCGGTGTTGATACAGGTGGTTGTAATATCCAATTCGCAGTCAATCCGGAAAATGGACGAATTATTGTCATAGAAATGAATCCTCGGGTCTCGCGATCCAGTGCTTTGGCATCGAAAGCTACAGGTTTTCCTATTGCAAAAATTGCGACTAAATTGGCTATTGGCTACACATTGGACGAGATTCAAAACGACATCACAAAAGTGACTCCAGCCTCATTTGAACCTACGTTGGATTATGTTGTTGTAAAAATGCCTAGGTTCGCCTTTGAAAAATTTGCAGATGCAGACTCACGCCTGACAACAACCATGAAGAGTGTTGGTGAGGCCATGGCGATTGGGCGCTCGTTCTCTGAAGCTCTCATGAAAGCCCTGCGTTCTCTCGAACGCAAAGAAGCGATTTTTTCCTGGAATGATGTTGGGGTAGGTGAGAAAGATCAACTACTTTCTCAAATCTCAGTTCCAACGGAGTATCGCCTTCAGCAAGTTCAGCGGGCGATGTGGGCCGGGGCAACAATCGATGAAGTATTCAAAGCATGCAAGATTGATCCTTGGTATCTGCGTCAAATAGAGATTATTAATCAACAAGCTGTTCAGATAGCGGTCCCCGGTGAACTGACACCACAGATTTTGCGCACGGCCAAGGCCAATGGTTTTTCTGACAATCAAATCGGGAAGATTCGTGGGATAAGTGAAGATGAAGTCCGCCGGATTCGCCATCACTTATCAATTAGACCTGTATATAAAACAGTGGATACATGCGCCGCGGAGTTTGAGGCATTTACTCCTTACCACTATTCATCGTATGAAGAAGAGACAGAAGTACGGCCAAGAACAGTGCCGGCCGTGATTATTCTCGGCAGCGGACCGAATCGCATCGGCCAAGGAATTGAGTTTGATTACTCGTGCGTTCACGCATCGTTTGCACTTCGCGCTGCAGGGTATGAAACTATTATGATTAACTGTAATCCAGAGACGGTATCTACTGATTATGACACCAGTAATCGCCTGTATTTTGAGCCACTGACGTTAGAGGATGTGCTGGAAGTAATTCATGCAGAGACACAGGCTGGACCTTTACTAGGCGTTATTACGCAATTAGGTGGACAGACACCACTTGGTCTGGCAGCAGGATTGAAAGCTAATGGAGTCACGATCCTTGGGACAAGTCCAGAGGCTATTAACCTTGCCGAAGAGCGTGGAGCATTCGGAAATATTTTATTCGAACAAGAGTTAACTGCCCCAGAGTTTGGAATGGCTGCATCACAGCTTGAGGCAATCACTATCGCAACCCGGATCGGTTACCCGGTACTAGTGCGGCCTTCCTATGTACTAGGTGGTCGTGGAATGGAAATCGTCTACGACGATCAATCACTTGCAGGTTTTATCGCTCGAGCAACAGATATCACCCCAGATCACCCAGTCTTAGTAGATCGTTTCTTGGACAGCGCTATTGAAATTGATGTTGATGCACTATTCGATGGCGACGAACTATTCTTGGGTGGAGTGATGGAACACATTGAGGAGGCGGGTATTCATAGTGGAGATAGCGCGTGCGTTCTACCTTCTATGACAGTCTCACCTGATTCGTTATCCGAGATTAAACAAGCCACACTCAAGATAGCTCGCGGTGTTGGTGTTCGAGGTTTAATTAATATTCAATTCGCAATCGCGGATTCTAAGCTCTATGTTTTAGAAGCCAACCCCCGCGCTTCTCGAACAGTTCCATTTGTGAGTAAGTCAACGGGAGTACCTTTAGCAAAAGCAGCAGCACGAATCTCTGTGGGAAGTTCGATTGCAGAGTTGCGCGCTGAAGGTTTATTGCCAACGTCTGGCGATGGTGTCGCACATGGTGTCTCAGTGAAAGAGGCAGTTCTGCCGTGGAATCGCTTTCGTCGTTTGGATGGGCGTGGAGTTGACGCCGTGCTAGGTCCTGAGATGCGTTCAACAGGTGAGGTTATGGGTATCTCGCCAACCTTTGGAGAAAGTTATGCAAAGTCTCAAATTGCGGCTTTCGGTCCACTTCCTAAAACTGGAACAGTATTCATTTCATTAGCCGATAAAAATAAGGCTCATGGTGTTGATGCCGCAGCAGGGCTCAGCACATTGGGCTTTAGAATTTTGGCAACTCAGGGCACTGCCGAGTTTTTAGCCTCTCATGGAGTACCTTCAGTCACGGTTCGAAAGAATTCTGAAGGTAAAGGGCCTATGGGGGAGCGCACGATCGTAGACATGATTAACTCGGGCGATATAGATCTTGTCATCAACACACCTGTGGGTCGGGGAACTCGACAGGATGGTTGGGCAATTAGAACTGCTGCCGTCCAACGCTCTATTCCAATCATCACGACCACTGCAGGATTTAATGCTGCCGTTGAAGGAATTCGTTTTTTGCAATCAAGTGAGCTCTCCATTAAATCGATACAAGAGTGGCTGGCTTAGCATGGCTGAAATTAATCGTAAGGCTAAGCAAATTACAGCCCAGGTAGTGAGCAATAAACGGGTTGGTCAATACCATCAATTAATTCTGGCAATAGGAGATGCAGCCCAACTCTGTATGCCAGGAAATTTTGCTGCAATCAATGTCGGTGGCGACACTTCTCGAATGATTCTTCGACGAGCCTTTGCAATTTCGAGAGTCTCAGTTAACTCTGTCGCAGGTGGAACTATGGAGTTAATCGTTGCACCACATGGTCAAGGCAGTACGTGGCTATGTGCGCAAAATGAAGGCGCTGATTTGGATGTCATAGTTCCACTCGGTACAGCCTTTGGTATACCGACAGAACCAGTTCAGGTTCTCTTGGTTGGCGGCGGATATGGATCAGCTCCACTTTTTGGGTTAGCTGAAGTTCTCAATGCACGCGGATGCCGAGTTGATATGTTGTTAGGAGCCAGTACGGCTTCCAAAATATATGCACCGATGGAAGGTAAACGCTCGGTCAATTCATTACGTATCTACACCGAAGATGGAACTATGGGCCAAAGTGGACGAGTAACGGATCCTATAGCGGCGATGGTTCGTGATTTAAATATCGCAGTCATTTATTCCTGCGGACCAATGGCTATGTTGGCTTCTATTGATTCAATCACTCGAGGAACAGAAGTGATCCATCAATGCGCCGTCGAGGAATCAATGGCATGTGGCATAGGAGTGTGCATGACCTGCGTTCTTCCAACACAAGACGCCGATGGCACCATAGCGATGCTCAGATCATGCATCGATGGTCCGGTTATGGATGGCGAAAAAGTAATATGGGACAAAGTCGGTAAAGCCTTATGACGGCCTTAGATTTTTCAACAACGCTTGGTAATGCATGGTTTCCTGCACCGATTTTTACCGCAAGCGGATGTGCCAGCTCTGGCCGTGAATTAGCTCAGTTCTTTGATCTGAATTCAATAGGTGGAGTCGTCACTAAATCGGTGATGTCTAAACAGCGTCATGGTCGCCCCACTCCGCGAATGGCCGAGACGCCTAGCGGAATGCTTAATTCGATTGGCCTGCAAGGTCCTGGTATCGACGCTTTTATTGCAAAAGATATTCCCTATCTTCTTGAACAAAAAGCTCGCATCATTGTCTCAATTGCTGGTGAGACGGTCGAAGAGTACGCAACATTGGCGCGCAAGTTACGCGGCATCTCTGGGATCAGCGCACTAGAGGTCAACATTTCATGTCCTAACGTTGAAAATCGAGGTCTGGTTTTCGCCTGCGATCCTGATGCCTCGCGTCGTGTAATAGATGGTGTTCGTCGCACCATCGGGGGAGAACTTCCCATCATTGCAAAACTTTCACCTGACGTAACTGATTTAGTTCATATTGCTCGTGGGGTAGTAGATGCTGGCGCAGATGCAGTCGCCCTCATCAATACTGTTTTAGGTATGGTTATTAATATTCAAACATTGCGACCACACCTGGGTGGCAAAACTGGTGGACTTTCAGGTCCAGCTATTAGACCCATAGCAGTACGTGCTATCTATCAAGTTCATGCTGCACTTCCAAAGCTTCCAATTTTAGGAATGGGTGGGGTGGCATGTGGACGTGATGCTCTTGAATTAATTGCAGCTGGAGCTAGTGCAGTCTCTGTAGGTACTGCAAGTTTTGGGAATCCAACGGCGTTACCAACAATTCAAAATGAGTTAATGGAGTTATTAATCGCCAAAGGATTTTCATCTTTGCGTGATGCTATTGGCTATGCCCATAGACCGGAGGAAACCGATGACAACTAAGGCACCTATTGTTCTAGCCGTTGACACGTCGGACCTGGATACCGCTATCAGTTGGGTTAAGGCGACTGCAGATATTGTGTCAGTATATAAACTGGGTCTGGAATTTTTTCTTACTTTTGGTTCCGATGGCGTCAACGCTATAACTCAGAACACCGAAGCCGACATTTTTCTGGATCTTAAGCTCCACGATATTGCTCACACTGTCGCTGGTGCCGCTCACGCAGTTAGCTCCTTAAAACCTAAGTACTTAACTGTTCACGCGTCGGGGGGCAGTGCGATGATTCGCGCAGCCGCCGATGCGCTTCCATCAACGTTTGTAACTGGAGTAACGATTTTGACGTCACTTTCCGAAACCGACGTTGAAGAAATTGGTTTTAAAGATAACGCGTTGGATAGCGCCGTCCGCTTGGCCGCTTTGGCTACTCACGCTGGTGCACGCGCCATAGTGTGTTCACCTCTAGAAATTGTGGCCATTCGCCAATCAGTAGGTTCGGACATAACAATAATTACCCCTGGGGTCCGTCCTGCGGATACCGCACATAAGGATGATCAAGCCCGAACTATGACACCACGAGAGGCGATCGATCGCGGTGCAAATTTAGTTGTCATCGGGCGCCCTATAACTATGTCATGGGAAAAAGGCGCACAAGCTATGCGCGAACGAGCAATCGAAATAGCCCAGCAGATTAACTCTGTGCACTAGATTTAGCTCATGGGTGCACCTCCACAATTAACTGCCGAAGAACGAGCCAATGCCCTTGCTAAGGCGGCCCAATCTCGCAAACGTCGTGCTGAAATTAAAAGTAAGATCAAAACGGGTGAGTTTTCGATTGACACAGTTTTAGAGATAGCAGCTAATGAAGATAGCGTTGGAAAAATGCGAGTGCGCGAACTCTTAGAAGCTTTGTCCGGAGTTGGCAAAGTGAGAGCAACAACCCTGATGGAGAGATTGAATATCTCACCAACTCGAAGGATTCAAGGATTGGGACGTCATCAATTAAAGCAATTGCGTCATGAGTTTTTAAAATCAACCCATGCAGTTGAACCTGGAAAACTTTTGGTTCTCTCTGGTCCAGGAGGAGTCGGTAAAAGTACGGTCGCAAGTACATTGCGGGCTTCTGGTGATTTTTGGGTGAGCATCTCAGCAACGACAAGATCTCCACGAAATAATGAGCACGATGGAGTCGATTATTTCTTTATCTCCGATGAAGAGTTCTCTCGCAGAATTAAAGATCATGAGTTTCTGGAATGGGCTGCATTCGCTGGGAACCGGTATGGGACGCCGCGATCGGCCGTTGAAGAAGCACTTCTTAAAGGCAGGCATGTTCTTCTTGAGATCGAGATCGCTGGAGCTAAACAGGTAAAGGCTCATATGGCTCAGGCGATTTTGGTATTTCTAGAACCGCCCACGTGGGAGGAGCTCGTATCCAGATTGGAAGGACGCGGGACTGATGGCCCTGAACGTCGAGCTGAACGCCTGGCTCTAGCCCAAGAAGAGTTGGCAGCCTCCTCATTCTTTGACGTCGTGATCGTCAATGACCAGGTCGATAGGGTCGTAGAACAACTGATAGGATTGATTTCTTGACCAAAACAGCACATGAGCGGGGATAACTATGGATGGCATCACCAATCCACCTATTGACGAACTTCTAGAGAAGAGTGGCTCGAAGTACAGCCTTGTTCTCTATGCCGCTAAGCGTGCTCGTCAGATCAACGCCTATTACTCGCAGTTAGGTGAGGGGCTACTCGAATACGTAGGTCCTCTAGTTGAGACACATGTGCATGAAAAGCCACTCTCGATCGCCCTTCGCGAAATTAATGAAGGTCTTCTAACGATCGAAAATCTCGAACCAACGGCTTAAAGTTTTCTTGTAGCAATGTCTTCCGACAGCCGTGAGGTAATACTCGGCGTTGGCGCTGGAATCGCGGCCTATAAGTCAGCCGATCTTCTGCGCAGGTTACAAGATCGTGGTTACCGAGTAAGCGTCGTCCCAACTCCCTCGTCTCTAAACTTCGTCGGGGCTGCAACATGGGAGGCACTGTCAGGGCGTCCAGCACATACGCAAGTATGGGAAAATGTGCATGAAGTTACCCATATTTCGTTAGCACAAAAAAGTGGATTTTTTATTATTGCACCAGCCACTGCCGATCTCATCGCACGTATTGCGATCGGTCGAGCAGATGATCTTCTCACCAACTTAATCCTTGCAAGTGATGTTCCAAAGATGATTGTTCCTGCTATGCACCCGAACATGTGGAACGATCCTGCAACGAAAGCTAACGTTGCGACACTTCGCTCACGTGGATTCACTGTTCTTGAGCCAGATACTGGCCGACTTACCGGAAATGATTCCGGGCAAGGACGCTTCCCTGAAGTCTCTCGAATAGTGACTGAGTTTGATGCAATGACCGGCAACAAACAGGATTTGCTTGGACGACGAGTACTGATCACCGCAGGAGGTACCCGCGAAGCTATCGATCCTGTGCGATTTATCGGAAATCGATCATCAGGAAAACAAGGAGTAGCACTAGCTCGAGCTGCACAATTGCGTGGTGCTGACGTTACTTTGATTGCAGCAAATATGGATACATCTACCGTTGATGGGGTATCTATCACTCACGTAGAAAGTGCACGTGACATGCAGGTTGAATTGGCAAAAGAATTTAAGACCTGCGATGTGCTCATTATGTGCGCAGCTGTGGCCGATGCCAGACCTGTTACTACATTGAGTGAAAAGATTAAGAAGGCGTTTTTTACGTCCATCGAACTCGAGGCTAACCCTGATCTATTGGCAGAACTAGCTCGCCAAAAGTCCCATCAAATAATGATCGGTTTTGCTGCCGAGACTACGGAACATATTGACTCTGCACGGTCAAAACTGACAGCTAAGTCGCTGGATATTATCTATGTCAACGATGTTAGCGGTGGCGCTATATTCGGAAAAGATGTCACGCACGGTACAATCCTTCTACGAAACGGTGAGGAAATAGCGCTCAAGGAAGTCTCCAAAGACGCTCTCGCAGACTTACTCCTTGATTACGCCATACGGCAGTTAGGTTAGAACTTATGTCGCAGCGCCTCTTTACGTCAGAATCAGTTACTGAAGGTCATCCAGATAAGATCGCCGATGCTATTTCGGATGCGGTGCTAGATTCCTTACTCTCACAAGATAGTAAGAGCCGAGTCGCTGTAGAAACTCTGATTACAACCGGACAGGTCCATGTTGCTGGAGAAGTAACGACTGATGGATATGCCGACGTTAATACAATCGTCCGAGATACGGTTCTAAATATTGGGTATGACTCATCCGACAAAGGTTTTGATGGAAATAGTTGTGGTGTATCGATCTCAATCGGACAGCAGTCACAAGATATTGCTCAAGGCGTCGATGATGCCTATGAGCATCGAGTTGCATCAGGCGTTGATCCGTTAGATCTACAAGGTGCCGGTGATCAAGGCTTGATGTTTGGTTATGCATGTGATGACACGAAAGAGTTAATGCCACTACCTATCTGGCTAGCGCATGCTTTAGCTGCCCAACTTGCAAAGGTACGTAAGTCTGGTCAGCTTCCTTATTTGCGTCCAGATGGAAAAACTCAAGTAACAATTGAATATGATGGAGATCGTGCGGTCGCACTCAATACAGTGGTGATCTCCAGTCAACACAGTGAAGATGTTGATGTCGTAAAGACCCTAACTCCAGAAATTATTGAATTTGTTATGGAACCTATTCTGTCGACTATTGAGCTTCCACGTAAAGATCTCACAACCTTGATAAATCCCACCGGTCGTTTCGTCATTGGTGGGCCGATGGGTGATGCGGGTTTAACTGGTCGCAAAATAATTGTTGATACCTATGGCGGAATGGCTCGCCATGGTGGGGGAGCATTTAGCGGAAAGGATCCCTCTAAAGTGGATCGCTCGGCAGCTTATGCAATGCGTTGGGTGGCAAAAAATGTTGTCGCTGCTGGCTTAGCTAGACGATGTGAAGTACAGGTCGCTTACGCGATCGGCAAAGCCCAGCCTGTTGGACTTTTTGTTGAAACTTTTGGTACCGAAACAGTGCCGGTGCAAAGAATTCAAGATGCTGTTTTAGCGACCTTCGATTTAAGACCTGCTGCGATTATTAGAGACCTCCAACTGTTGCGGCCCATCTACTCACTGACAAGTGCGTACGGACACTTTGGGCGCGAACTTCCCGAGTTTGCTTGGGAGCGCACTGATCGCGTTGATGCTTTGCAGAAGGCAATTAAGTAGAACGTGGCTGCGCCGCGGTTATTTCGTCTCAAAGCCGAAGTTATTTCACGGCCCGAAGCAGAAGCGGCAACACACTTACCTATTGCTCGTATCTGGGTTGATACTGGAGTCTTTCATTTGGATACTCCATTTGATTACGCAGTCCCAAAGAATTTGAGCGATGCGGTTACAACCGGAGTAAGAGTACAAGTCCCATTTGGTACGCGTGAAGTTGAAGGCATCGTCATAGAACGACTTCAACAATCGGAGACTTCCGGACGGATACGACAGATCTCAAAGATTTTGTCGGCACATCCGGTAGCAACGACAAAATCCCTAGAGCTAATCGCAGTTGTGGCTCAACGCTGGTCGACGAATCCGTCAGATGTTCTTCGACTTGCAATACCTCCCAGAGTCGCAGCCGTAGATAAGGCATACACACCCCAATCACGTATTGCTCGTTCGGTTATGCGCACGGATGCCGATCAACTCTTTCTTGCCTTTGACCCCTTTGAGAATCCAGCACATCAGATCGTTTCTCAGATTCAGAAAGCAGCTAAGAAGGGTTCGGTTCTTCTAGTTGCTCCTGATGAGCATGATCTAGATGAAATAAGCCATGCCTTACACAGCGAAAAGCTGACCCATCTGCGGTTGGACAGTTCACTGACTCGGGCCGAGCGATACGAAAATTATTTGAAAGCCATGGATGCACCCAACTGCATTGTGATTGGTGCTCGTAGTGCGATATTCGCCCCTATATCTAATCTTAAAACAATCATCATGTACAAGGAGAGTTCGCATGAGCATTTCGAGGTACGTTCGCCAGGGTGCAATGTTCGCGATATTGCTTTCATACGCAAATCTTTAGAATCCATCAATCTAATCTTCACTGGGTATGTACCATCGATGGAGCTCTCACTCCTTATCGATACGAATAGATTGCGTTTTCTTAATCATGCCTTCAAACTCAACGTCAAATCTTTCGCATCAGATGATGGGACTTTATTGCCAGGACGTATTTTTTCCGATATTCGTAAAGCTCTCATTCGAGGTCCTGTACTTTTTCTAGTCCCGCGTAAGGGTTATGGAAACGCACTTCTGTGCGCCCGCTGTAAAAATTTAGCGCAATGCACATGCGGCGGTCGGTTATCTATCGGCTCAAAGAATGCGATACCGCGCTGCACGGTCTGTGCGAAAGATTTTCCAGAGTGGGTGTGCACATGGTGTAATCGAACAAAACCATACGTAGCCGGACGTGGAATTGAGCGTGCAGGTGAAGAGATCTCTAGAGCATTCAGTGGCTACCCACTGGTTCTC
>CAFABF010000005.1_pt1 | contig 35373 bp, 38 predicted proteins | sample 7267811 | NCBI WGS metagenome assembly CAFABF01 (sample SAMEA6814005, study PRJEB35770) | freshwater metagenome | biome: Freshwater; feature: Freshwater reservoir; material: water | place: Czech Republic | collected 2017-08-18 | depth 30m m
ACTACAGTAGTTCGCAGATCTTTAAGACTTGCCTTGATCTCTAAACCAACCAAAAAGAAAAAGATTGCTATTAGGAGATCAAGAAACATGACTCAAATGTACTAGTTGGGAAAGCACAAAGCCCGCCATTTCTGACGGGCTTTGTGGGAAATACATCTTTAGATATCGAAGTACAGTTCGAACTCAGCTGGATGTGGACGCAAGCGGACATAATCAACTTCTTGCTTACGCTTAAAGTCAATCCATGTCTCAATTAAGTCTTTTGTGAATACTCCACCCTTAAGCAAGAACTCGTGGTCGCGCTCTAAGTTATTGAGTACTTCATCAAGTGAACCTGGAACCTGAGGAATAGCTGCTGCTTCCTCACCTGATAGCTCGTAGAGATCTTTATCTACTGGGGCTGGTGGTTCGATCTTGTTGATGATTCCATCAAGTCCGGCCATCAACATCGCTGCGAAGGCTAGATATGGATTAGATGATGGATCTGGGCAACGGAACTCAATGCGTTTAGCCTTTGGATTAGATCCTGTAATTGGGATACGGATACAAGCCGAGCGGTTACGAGCTGAGTAAACAAGGTTTACTGGTGCTTCATAGCCAGGCACTAAGCGGCGGTATGAGTTAACTGTTGGGTTAGTGAATGCAAGGAGAGATGGTGCGTGCTTGAGAAGTCCACCGATGTAGTGGCGAGCCATCTCTGATAAATCACCGTAACCATCGCCGAAGAACAACGGAACGCCATCTTTCCAGAGTGATTGGTGAACGTGCATACCTGAACCATTGTCGCCAAAGAGTGGCTTTGGCATGAATGTTGCCGTCTTGCCACCCTGCCATGCAGTGTTACGAACAACATATTTGAACTTCATGATGTCGTCACCTGCATGCAAAATATCGGTGAAGCGGTAGTTGATCTCCATTTGACCTGCAGTACCAACTTCGTGGTGCGAGCGTTCAACAAGTAAACCAACTTTGCCCAGTTGCATAACCATTTCATCGCGAAGATCGGCAAATTGATCAGTTGGTGAGACCGGGAAATATCCACCCTTAACACGAGTACGGTACCCGCGGTTTGGTGTTCCATCAGCATCTTCTTTAATGCCTGTATTCCAAGCACCTTCGTAAGAATCAATCTCATGATAAGCAGTGTTGATATCAGTCTTAAAGCGAACGCGATCAAATACATAGAACTCAGCTTCTGGTGCGAAGAATGCAGTATCTGCAATTCCTTGTGCGCGCATGAAGTCGACTGCCTTGGCAACCACTCCGCGAGGGTCGCGGCTATAAGGTGAGTTATCAACTGGATTATGAACAGAGAAGAGAATAATCAGAGTCTTTTCCTTGCGGTATGGATCAAGGTAGGCAGACTCTGGTACGGGAAGTAGTTTCATATCTGATTCGTGAATCGACTGGAATCCACGGATAGATGAGCCATCAAACATTAAGCCATCGGTAAATACGGCTTCATCGAATGATTCGACTGGAACATTGAAGTGGTGCTGAATGCCTGGAAGATCAGTAAATCGAACATCGACTAACTTGATGTCTTCCTTTTTAATGTAGGCAAAGATTTCTGCTGAATTCTTAAACATGCTTCTCCCAATTCACATGTGATACAAAGTTCGTGTATCAGTGCAGATTTCTCGTCTTTGAGCACCTCTGCTTGGACGTAAGAATATGGTTTAGATGCCTAAATGGCCTAACCGCACTGTTACATCCATGTTAATAATTCATAGGCGTTAGGCTGTGGCCATGAGCGAACGGGTGAGTTTCGGGCGACGCTTGGCGGCAATAACCCTCGATTGGTTGGCCTGCTACGCCGTGATTGCTGCCTTGTCAGGCGGAATTGGCCAGATGAGCCCTGATCGATCACCCAGCATCATGGCGCTGTTTTATGTCGAGGTAGTTGTGCTCACTTTCCTGCAAGGTGCCTCATTGGGTCAAAAAGTTTTTGGGATGAAAGTAGTCCGCTTCATTGATGGGGGAGCGTTGAGCCCGCTTCAGGTTCTGATTCGAACAAGCCTGCTGATTTTAGTCGTTACAGCCGTTACCTACGATGACGATGGTCGAGGTATCCACGAACGTGCTAGTGGTTCGATATTAAAAAGGGTTTAGCGAACCTTAGGTGCACGTGTAGGCATCGGACCCTTAGGGATCGGCATAGATAATCCACCAACTGCTTTTAAACGCGCTCGAACTTCACGCATTTGGTGTGCAGTTAACTTCTTGGGCAACTTTTGCAGATGCTTTTGAAGTTTACGAAGTGGAACTTGGCCTTTTTCATCACCAACAAGAACTACGGAGATTGGAACACCTGGAGCAAAACGCTCGGTTTTCTTGCGTTCGTCCATAAGTAATTGATTTACTCCGTTGGAGCCTTCGCCGGTAAGAACAATACCCGCACGACCAACGCTGCGATGGACCATATCTTGATTGCGAGTCACAGCTACGGCCGGTGTAGTTGTCCAACCTTTACGTATCGCCATCAACACACTAGCTCCCGCACCTATTTGTCCTTCAATTGATGAATAGGCAGCGGTTCCGGCTTGACGTGTAAAGAAAAGCAGAGTTGTTAAAAATGAGAGCGGAAGAAAAATAAAACCAAAATAATAAGGATGACCAAGTCCAGTACCGATTGCAATACCGACTATCCATGTGGCCAGAAAAATTCCAATTAAGGCAATTGAAATCCAGGGCTTAACGCTCTTCGTGACGTTATATGCATCGCGAAAGGTTTGGAATCGTGGGCTCTTGATCTTCTTTTCTTTAGCTTTTCTTGTGAACATATGCTCAGTTTAGTGGGGCAGGTGCAGTTCCACCAAGACGAGTGGGCGCCCAACGCTCACCGACGTGGCTATCAGGGTATATATCTTGGACTTCGTGAAGCATGGCGAGCAGAACTTCGCGCAGGTGGGTTTCAGCTAGCTCAACGTCATCGCCACGTTGGTAGTGAATCGGCTCGCCAAATGTGACACTGACTGGAAATTTCTTGCGTTTGAGATTTCGCTTAACTCCTTTTGTCCACACTCTCTGGCTTCCCCATATGACTGTAGGAATGATTGGAACGCCAGCACCCATAGCCAACCTCACGGCACCAGATTTAAGTTGCTTTATTTCAAAACTCGTCGAGACGGTACCTTCCGGAAAAATTCCTATAACTTCGCCAGCTTTGAGTGCGCGAAGGGCGGCAACAAATGAGGCAGATCCACTGCTGCGATCAACGTTTATATGATGCATTCCTCGCATGAGTGGCCCCGCAATTTTGTTATCAAAAATCTCTTTCTTAGCCATGAATCGCACATAACGACCGGCAGGAAGGGCAGCGGTACCTGTAATTGCAAAGTCAAAGTAACTCACGTGATTTATTGCAAGTATTGCCCCACCTTTTCGTGGAATATTTTCTTCTCCACGAAAATCAAAACGTAAGCCTAAGTACTTCCATAAAGTTTTTATTGTGAAAATAACTGGTGGGTATACCAGATCAGCCATGAGTAGCTCTAGCCGCCATCGCTTGCTTGTAAAGTCGACCTGCGCGATAACTTGAGCGAACTAGGGGACCACTCATTACACCTAAGAAGCCTGCCTCTGTTGCTTCAGCGGCTAATTCGACGAACTCTTCGGGTTTGACCCAACGCACAACTGGATGGTGTCGATTAGTTGGACGTAAATACTGCGTGATGGTGATTAGATCACATCCGGCACTATTCAAATCGACTAGAGCTTGAGAAACTTCTTCACGTGTTTCACCTAAGCCAAGAATTAAATTAGATTTTGTAATGAGGCCGAAATCCCGAGCCATTGAGATAACTCGCAGAGATTTTTCATATGTAAATGCAGGGCGGATCTCTTTGAAAATTCGGGGAACGGTCTCAAGATTATGCGCAAAAACTTCCGGCTTAGTCTCAAAAATTTGATTGAGCAGTTCGGCTTTAGCGTGAAAGTCAGGGGCTAACATTTCAACGCCGCAGCCTGGGTTGAGTGCATGTACTTGGCGAATCGTTTCGGCATAGAGCCAGGCGCCTTCATCCGGTAGATCATCACGAGTAACTCCGGTGATTGTGGCATAAGCCAATCCCATGGCTTTTACTGATTCGGCGACTTTTAATGGTTCAGTTCGATCGAGAGCGTCAGGTTTTCCAGTATCGATATTACAAAAATCGCAGCGTCTGGTGCACTTGTCTCCGCCGATCAGAAATGTTGCCTCTTTATCTTCCCAACATTCAAAGATGTTTGGACATGCCGCTTCTTGGCACACGGTGTGTAATCCTTCGCTACTTACCAAAGATCGAAGTCGTGTGTATTCAGGACCCATAGTGGCGCGAGTCTTAATCCATTCAGGCTTGCGCTCAATCGGGGTCAGCGCATTGCGCGCTTCGATGCGAATCATTTTACGTCCCTCAGGTTCAATACTCATATGCTCACCTTCTTTAGGGATTCGAAAATATGTCGCTCTAGAATTGGAGCAACCTCATCAATACGAATGTCGTGTCCAAGCTCTGCTTGCATAGAAGTTACTTGTGCATCGAGAATTCCGCAAGGGATAATGTTGTCGAATGCACGTAAATCGGGGCAGACATTTAAAGCAAAGCCATGCATAGTGACGCCTTTAGCGACGCGGATACCGATAGCCGCGATTTTTCTGTCACCGCGCTCATCTTGAATCCACACGCCAGTGCGTCCTGAGACGCATGTTGCCTTTATTCCAAACTCTGCACAGACGTTCATCAATCCCGCTTCAATTTCACGCACAAAGCCAACGAGCTCATGCGGTTTAGCGAGACGGACAATTGGATAACCAACGAGCTGGCCTGGACCGTGCCACGTTATTTTTCCACCGCGATCAACATCGATGACAGGGGTTCCATCGGTAGGTTTTTCCGAAGCGTCGGTACGACGCCCGGCTGTATAGACCGAGGGATGTTCTAGAAGTAGCAAAGTATTTGGCCGCGTGCCTTGGACCACTTCCTCGTGAATTTTACGTTGAACGTCCCACGCTTTGGTGTAATCAATAAGACCATGGCGGGCTAGGGCTATAGCAGACTCGTATGGAGCTTCTACAACTGGCACGTGGTTAGCCTAAAGGTAGGATTGCATCCTTACCAATCGGCTCGATTGGATAATCCTGAAAGGCATTAAATTTCGTGAACCTGAAACCTGAGAGTAAGCGCCGCCGCCCTTTTGTAACCGCTTTACTGGTGATATTTATATGGTTTGGAGCCAGTGGTGTTTTCGGGCCATTGTTCGGCTCCCTCTCAACAGTGCAGGAAAACGATAATTCGGCATTTTTGCCACAGAACGCCGAATCAACTCAGGCTTCAAAGATTATTTCGACATTTTCATCCGACCAAACCCAGACGATTCCAACGTTGGTTCTATATCTGGGCGATATCGATGAGACCAAAATTGCTGGTCTCAATGCTCATTTAGCGACGTTGGGATCTACGCCCATCTCTGGCACCACTATCGCAATCTCAAAATATTTAATTCCAGGGCAAGCAATTTTCGCATTCCCTTCGCAAGATAAAAAGGCTCTCCTCGTTAATCTTCCGTTGACCTCTGAATCAGCCGTTGATTCATTGCCAAATAAAAAACCAGTTCTGCCAGAAATTATTAAAACGTTGCGTGAAGATTCAACAACATATGCCACAGCACATGGACTCACTGCAAATGTTACGGGCGTCGGTGCCTTATTAGGAGATCTATTCGGTGCTTTCGGTGGAATTGACTCTTCCTTATTATTAACAACGTTAGGCGTCGTTGCCTTTATTTTAATTATTGTTTACCGTTCACCAGTTTTATGGATTCTGCCGCTCTTCTCATCGGTGATAGCGCTCTCAACTGCAGGTGGAATTGTTTACTTATTGGCTAAAAATAATGCAATCGATTTAAGTGGTCAGTCGCAAGGAATTCTCTCAGTTCTTGTATTGGGTGCTGCCACGGATTACGCACTCTTGCTCATTTCACGATATCGGGAAGAGCTCCATCATTACGAGTCTCGATTTGATGCCATGAAAGCTTCCTATAAAGGCGTCTTTGAGCCAATTCTCGCCTCTGGTTTTACCGTGATAGTCAGTCTTTTGGTTCTACTTCTAAGTGAGTTATCAAATAATCGTGGTCTAGGTCCCGTCGGCGCTATTGGTATAGCCGCATCGATGTTGACGATTCTCACTCTTCTTCCCGCCCTGTTAGTTGCATTCGGCCGTTGGATTTTTTGGCCACGAATTCCACGCTTTGATGATGTGAACTCCCAACTAGACGGCGTGTGGGCAAAGATCGGCGCTGGAGTAGAAAAGCGCCCTCGCAAACTATGGATCATCACATCAGTCTTATTAGTTGTCTTAGCTGGATTTTCAACCACCTTAAATGCTAAAGGCCTTTCAACTGTCGATGCCTTTACAAAAAAACAGGATTCAGTCATTGGTTTAGATCTCTTGGGCCAACATTTCCCAGGGGGAGCGGGTCAACCTACTGAGGTTGTCGTAAAGAGTGAGTCTGCCGATGCAGTAACCAAAGCGCTTGGGAGCGTAGTTGGTGTTGCATCAGTTGAACCCATGCGAACTGGACCAGTGATTCCAGGCCAGCCAGTGCCTTACGTTAAAGTTTTAAACGGTCAGATGATTTTGAATGCAACGCTTAGCATGAATCCAGATTCGACTGAGGCGCGAGATGTGATTCCTAAATTAAGGGCAGTCGTGCATGCAATAGACCCGACAATTTTAGTCGGCGGATCTACTGCTGTTGCATTTGATACCGATGTTGCCGCCGATCACGATAATAAGACAATTATCCCTATCGTCTTACTATTAATTACGATAATTTTAGGTTTCCTATTGCGCAGTATCCTCTCCGCTCTACTTCTTTTGTCGACTGTAGTTCTGTCTTATTTTGCAACTTTGGGTGCGTGCCAACTTGTATTTGAACATATCTTCCACTTCAAGGGCGCAGATACTTCCTTCCCACTCTTTGCTTTCATCTTCTTGGTAGCCCTTGGTATCGACTACAACATTTTCCTTATGACACGTGTTCGAGAAGAAAGTGCAAAAATCGGTACTAGAGCCGGCGTGATTAAGGGACTTACTGTTACAGGTGGCGTCATTACCTCGGCGGGCATAGTCCTTGCATCTACGTTCGGTGTTCTTGGAATTCTTCCGCTGGTCTTCTTGGCAGAGCTTGGCTTCGCCGTTGCATTTGGTGTTCTGCTTGACACCTTGATTGTTCGCACAATCTTGGTCCCGGCTTTGTCCTATGACATTGGAAGCAAAATTTGGTGGCCATCTAAGTTGCAAAACAACACATGACGCTTCGGGTTGGAATCGCTGGCTATGGAATGGCAGGAAGGTTAATTCATGCCCCCTTGCTGCGAGGCTGTGGATATGACGTTGTAGCGATTCAAACCACGAATGCTGAACGCGTCGCATCGGCATTGCAGGATTTTCCGAACGTTTCGATATGCGCAACAGTGGAAGAGATGTTCGCTGTAAAGCTGGATCTCCTCGTCGTAGCTTCAGCCAATATTGTGCACGCAGAGCAGGCTTTTGCCGCAATCGCTGCAGGGGTTCCGGTTGTCATCGATAAACCGATGGGTCGCACGTACGCCGAGACGGCATCAATCATTCAAGCTGGCGAAGATGCACATGTCCCGGTTTGTTGTTTCTTTAATCGTCGCTGGGACAGCGATGCGCTGACAATTAAGCGTGTACTGAAATCTGGAACGCTAGGAACGATTCATCGTATGGAATCACGCTTTGAAAGATTCCGTCCAGAGATTAACCCTTTGTCGTGGCGAGAAAATATGAGTGCCATCGATGGCGGTGGTCAGCTGCTTGACCTGCAACCACATTTGATTTCTTCAGCCCTGGATTTCTTTGGTGAAGGCACACTGGTGTCTTCATCGGTGCGCTCTTTGAGAGGGGCAGCCGATGATGACTCAGTTCTGGTTGTGCAGCATAAAAGCGGAGTGATGTCCTATCTTTCGGCAAGTGCGGTAGTTGGTTCTCCTGGCCCACGAGTGCGCATTCTTGGAAGTAATGGCGCTTTAATGATTAATGATTTAGATCCGCAGGAACACTTATTGCGTGCAGGAAAAATTCCACATAATGGTGCTTGGGATGTCTCAACTGCTTCACCTGCCTTTATTCATCGTGGTGATGTGATTGAAGAGATCCCTGCAGAAAATGGGAACTACGCAGTTTTTTACAGAGAAGTAGAAGGGGCTATCAAAGGCCTCAACCCATGGCCAGTAGATAATAAAGACACCTTGATGGTTTCCTCAATTATCGACCAGGCACGTGCGAGTTCAGTCCATGGCTAAGACGGCTGATGTAGTTGTTATTGGCGGCGGGCTGGCAGGTTTAAGTGCAACATTGGAATTACAGAACCAAGGAGCCGATGTAGTCCTTCTAGAAGCCAGCGATAGAACTGGCGGACGAGTTGCAAGTGATTATATTGATGGATTTATTTGTGATCGTGGCTTTCAACTAATCAACTCTCGCTATCCGTCTTTGGTTGAACTCAATGTGTTAGATGAGATTGATTTTGTTCTAGCACCACGGGCAATAGAAGTCTCACTTGGAACATCGCGCCGTGTAGCCGGAGATCCACGACAAGCTCCGTTGTCGGCTTTGGACAAAGCGACCGGTACGATTCCAGAGAAATTAGCTTTGTTGCGATTTCTACTTTTTTCAGCCCCTAAAGCGCCGACTATTGGCGCAGCTCTTAGTCGCTTAGGTACAACGTATCGCCATGTTTTGCGTCCTTTTTTGACTGGAGTATTTCTTTGTGACCCAGAGTTAGTGGATTTTGACTATGGAATTCTGATTATTAAATCATTTGTAAACGGTGCCCCGGGTGTTCCGCGTCTTGGAGTTGGCCGACTTCCGGAAGCACTCACTCAACGAATACACAATATGAATCTACACACGCGCGTCGAAAGAATTAGTGGCCTTCAGATTGAGACATCAACTGGTGTTATCACTGCCAAAAAGATTATTGTCGCCACAGATACAACGACTGCAGCTCAGTTGCTAGATTTCCCTGCAGCAGTGACGATGGCCGGTTGTATTACCTGGTATCACGCCACCGCAAATAATCCATCGGGAACCGGTCGCCTAGTTATAGATGGCCAAAATCGTGGGCCAGTCTTAAATAGCGTTGTCATGTCAGATATCTCAATGAGCTATTCCAATTCGGAGATGAGCTTAGTTTCTTCTACATCTGGACTAGGCATCACTGAATCCGATGTTCGAAGGCATTTAGCTCTTATGTGGGGATGTGACACGCGCGAATGGGAATTAGTTTCAAAGTATGAAATCGCATCGGCACTACCTATCCATGTTCCAGGTAAAGCACTTTCTCAGCCTATGAAAATTAGCGAGAATATTTTTGTAGCAGGGGATCACCGCAGTGTTCCATCACAGCAAGGAGCGTTATTTTCTGGAAAGTTAGCAGCGCAGCTACTCTTGAACTAAAGCCGTAAGAGCTTCAGTGATGTGTGGATAGTTCCACGTAAATTTTGCATCGTGTAAAGCTTGCGGAATTACTCGCTTTGAACCTAAAACCTCAGATGAAAAGCCGCCAAGCGCGATCTTCAACGCAATCGCTGGCGCTGGGAAAACTGCTGGTCGATGAAGTGCGCGGGCAAGTGCGGCAGTGAACTCTTGATTTGTAACAGGGTTAGGAGAGGTTAAGTTAATTGGTCCAGAGATTTTTTCGACGAGTGCAAAATCAATTGCTCGAACAACGTCATGAAGTGTGATCCACGACCACCATTGTTTGCCATTGCCAAGTTTTCCACCAAAGCCCAAGCGAAAAAGTGGCAGCATTTTTCCGAGTGCCCCGCCAGTTGGGTCTAGTACGAGTCCGGTACGAAGTTTCACTGTGCGCACATCACCTGCTAAATCCGCAGCAGCTTCCCATTCGCGACAAATAGTTGCCAAGAAGTCATCTCCAACACGATCACTTTCAATAACTGCGCGATTTCCACTTTCGCCATACCAGCCAATTGCACTTGCTGAGATAAATACTTGAGGTTTAACGCTTGCCACCGCATTAGCAATTGTGGTTGTACCTAATAATCTGGAGTTTAGAATCTCACTTTTGTATTTCTTCGTCCACCGCTTATCGCCAACACCTGCACCAGCTAGGTGAATAACTGCGTCCACGCCTTCTAAGGCAGAGAGATCAACGAAACCAGTCTGCGGATCCCAAGCAATTTCATCAGCGGCGATAGGTGTGCGTCGGACTAGTCGTTGAACTGTATGACCTTCACTCTTTAAGTGACCTACGAGAGCCGAACCAATAAGGCCGGATGATCCTGTAATCGCGATTCGTTGAGGAACTCTCATAGCTGCTTAGAGACCTAAATCCGATTCGAACGCTCCACCTTCTAGGCGTTCTTTGAGTGTAACTAGGAAGCGCGCAGCATCGGCGCCATCAACAACACGGTGATCATAAGAGAGTGCTAAATAGACCATGGATCTAATTGCAATTGTTTCTCCGCCATCTTCACCACGAACGACCATTGGGCGCTTAACGACTGCACCAAGACCAAGTATCGCAACTTGAGGCTGATTAATAATCGGTGTATCAAATAATGCGCCGCGACTTCCAGTATTTGTTAGCGTGAAAGTGCCACCACCTAGTTCATCAGGTGTGACTTTATTTTCACGGGTACGAGCAGCAAGATCAGAGATCTTTCGAGCAATGCCACCCATGTTCAAATCACCTGCATTAGAAATAACTGGAACCAAAAGTCCACGCTCTGTATCAACGGCGATACCTAAATGCTCTGTACCGTGATATGTGATCTGATCGCCTTCAACGGAGGAGTTCAAGACAGGATGTTGTTTGAGGGCTTCACATATCGAAACTGCAAAGAATGGCAAGAATGAGAGTTTGACGCCTTCACGTTCTTCAAAAGTCGCTTTCGCACGATCGCGCAGACGAGCAATCTTGGTGACATCAACTTCTACAACGGTAGTTAATTGTGCACTTACTTGAAGAGACTCAACCATGCGTGCGGCAATAACTTTGCGCAGACGCGACATTGTCACAGTGGTTCCACGCAGCGGAGAAACGGCAACAGGTGCGGCGCTCCGTTGTGCAGGGGCTGCTGCTGCAACTGGCGCTGATGAAACAACTGGCGCAGCAGGCTTGCCCAATGATTCAACATCTTCGCGACGGATTCGCCCACCAATACCGGTGCCCTTAACTGAAGCCAGGTTTACACCTAAGTCATTTGCTAATTTTCTTACTAGGGGAGTGACATAAACATCTGTTGGCTGCGCAATAGGAGCGGCAACTACTGGAGTGGCAACTACTGGCGCTGCAACTACTGGCGCTGCAACTACTGGAGTGGCAACTACTGGCGCTGCAACTACTGGCACAGCTCCACTGACGCCAATTAATCCAAGTCGAGCACCAACAGCAACGGTTGTATCAATTGGAACATCAATAGCAAGTAATACTCCAGCAACTGGTGAAGGAATTTCGGTATCTACTTTGTCAGTTGATACTTCAAGTAATGCTTCATCAACTGCAATGGAGTCACCAATATTTTTTAGCCAACGGGTGACCGTGCCTTCGCTTACGCTTTCACCTAAAGCTGGCATTGTGATGACGGTTCCTGCAGAACTAGGCGCGGCAACAACGGGAGCGGCAACAACGGGAGCGGCAACAACGGGAGCGGCAACAACGGGAGCTGCAACAACGGGAGCGGCAACAACGGGAGCGGCAGTCTCAACGCCATCTGCGATAACAGCAAGTTCTGCACCTACTGGAACTGTTTGATCAATCTGTACAAGAATTTTTGTAAGTGTTCCGGCTACCGGTGATGGAATTTCTGTATCGACTTTATCGGTAGATACTTCAAGGAGTGCTTCATCAACATTGACATGGTCACCTTCAGCTTTTAACCAACGCGTAACAGTTCCTTCACTAACACTCTCACCGAGTGCCGGCATCTTTACTGAAAATGTCATCTGTGTAGTCTCCCTGTTTATCCGTGTGCGTGTAAAGGTTTGCCGGCAAGTGCCATGTGCGCTTCGCCCATAGCCTCTGAAAGCGTAGGGTGTGCATGGATGAGAGATGCGACATCATCGGCGCGAGCCTCCCAGTTAAAGATTAATTCTGCTTCAGCCAATAGTTCACCAACTCGCGCACCCACCATGTGAACTCCCAATATTGGACCATTCTTTTCGGCAATGAGTTTAATTGAGCCAGAAGTATTGAGAATTTGCGCTTTACCATTTCCAGCTAAGTCATAGCTCAGTTCGATAATGTCATGGCCGCGCTTTTTTGCTTCAGCGGTAGTTAATCCAACCGATGCAACTTCTGGATCTGAATAAGTGACTCGAGGAATTCCGTCGTAGTTAATTGCACGCGGGTTTAAACCTGCAATCTCTTCTGCAACTAACATACCCTCGGCAAAGCCAACGTGGGCTAGTTGCAAGGTGGGAATTAAGTCACCGACGGCCCAGATACCTGGGACGTTTGTGCGGCACTTGTCATCAACTAATACATAACCACGATCCATAGTAATTCCGGCGGCTTCATAACCAAGGTTGGCAGATACTGGGCCGCGACCAACTGAGACCATCAAGAGATCGGCAGTAAACTCCTTACCATCTTCGAGGGTGACAGTTACGCCCTTCTTATTCTTGGTAAGAGATTTGAAAAATACTCCAAGTTCAAATTTGATTCCACGTTTTCTAAATGCACGTTCTAGTTGCTTACTTGATGACTCATCTTCTAGAGCAATCAAGCGGGGCAGACCTTCGATAATTGTTACCTCGGAACCAAATGATTTCCATACCGATGCGAATTCGCAACCAATAACTCCGCCACCCAGAACAATTACGCTCTTTGGAACATAATCCAAACGAGTTCCATGATCTGATGTAATAACTTGAACGCCATCTATCTCAATACCAGGAAGTGTTTTTGCATATGAACCAGTTGCTAAAACAATATTTTTGCCGGTGTACTTCTCACCATTAACGTCAATTGTATTTTTCGAAATCAAAGTTCCATGACCCTCAACATATGTAATTGAGCGAGACTTAACTAGACCTTGTAAGCCTTTATGTAGTCGAGATACAACGCCATCTTTATAAGAGTTAACTCCAGCCATATCAATTCCATCAAAACTAGACTTGACTCCAAAGCGTGAGCCTTCCCGCGCGCCATCAGCGATCTCTGCGCTGTGTAACAGTGCTTTAGTTGGGATGCAGCCACGGTGCAGGCATGTGCCACCGACTTTGTCGGCCTCGATGAGAGCGACAGATAGTCCAAGCTGGGCACTTCGAAGGGCGCAGGCGTAACCGCCGCTACCGCCACCTAAAATGACAACGTCGAACTCTGGCACGTGTGAAACCTCCCTTAGGACAGGGCTCTATCTTGCCGTACTGAGTGCAAAACTACCCAATGCGCGGTTTAGCCCTTTTCGGCCAAGGTGACGAGGGATCTAAGAGCGATTCCAGTGCCACCGACAGGGGTATATCCGTGGACTGCTGCGGTGTTAAAGGCCGGACCTGCAATATCTAGATGCAACCACGGAAGATCGGGTTCGACAAACTCTTTCAGAAATAACCCAGCCACTAACATGCCACCACTCTTATCACCGATGTTGGCCATATCGGCAACGGGAGAGTCAAGTGATGCTCGTAGCTCTTGAGGCAGAGGCATTGGCCAGAACTGTTCGCCACTTTCTGCGGCCGCATGTAAAAACTGCGCAGAGAACTCATCGTTGTTTGTCATTACTGCACTCGTTCTAGTGCCAAGTGCGATGACTTGTGCACCTGTCAACGTTGCAACATCGATAATTCCATCGAGTTTATTTTTACTGCTTTGTGCCTTAACTAATCCATCAGCTAGTACTAAGCGTCCTTCAGCATCTGGATTTAAAACTTCGATTGTTTTGCCACCAAATATTGTGATGATGTCACTTGGTCGCGTCGCTTTATCGCTCGGCATATTTTCAGCTAATGGTGCCCATGTTTCAATTGCGATAGGAAGTTTTAATGCAGCAATCGCTAAGGTGGCTGCGCAGACTGCTGCAGCACCACTCATATCTGATTTCATCGCCTCCATACCAAGGCCAGGCTTGAGGTTGAGACCGCCAGTATCAAATGTGATTCCTTTGCCGACAAATGCATATCGCTTCTTGACTGTTTTAGGCGTATAGGCGATATGAAGAAGTCGCGGCGGGTTAGCCGAACCCTGACCTACTCCAATAATTCCACCGAAGCCCTGTGCTTTAAGTTGTTTTTCATCTAGGACGCTTACTTTTAATCCAGCTTTTGCACCACCAGCTGCTTTAACTGCGGCAACTAACTTTTTAGAAAATGTATCAGGGGTCAAGTGGCTGGGTGGTGTATTTATTAGATCACGAACTAAAAATGTGTAGTCGGCAATAATCTTTGCTCGGCTGACTGCAGCTTTGGCTTGGCTATTAGATGCCAACTTGCTGTAAACGGTAATACTCTTAAGAGCGGCCTTATGATCGGCTTTTGACGAGCCGCGAAACTCACTAAAAACATAGGCGCCAAGCGCTGCTCCTTCAGCAACGGCTGCAACGTTTTCTAAAGAATCGGTTGGCAGGGCAAAAGTTGCTGCACTTGTTCCACTCAAGGCTCGGGACGCTGCACCGGCTGCCCGACGTAAAGTCTCATGTGAGTAGGCACCATTTTTTTTGCCTAGTCCAGTAAATAACATCATCCGAACTGTCGTACCTGGCACTTTTATAACCTCGTCGGCGTGACCAGTTGCACCCATTTCTACGAGTGAGGCCAACATTGATTTTGTATCAAGTGTGAGGTCACCGGTTTCAATTACTAAGCCTGCCTTTGAGTTCGTCGTAGCCAATCCAAGGACGAGTACTTCATCTTTAACAACGCCATCAGAGATTTTAAGTGTGGTCATGGGTGTTAGCGTAATAGATGTATTGGTAGGTTTGCACTATGAAGACTTCGCCCTTAAACGATAAGCACGTCGCGCTACAAGCCAAGATGGCTGATTTTGGTGGGTGGTTGATGCCCATCGAGTACGCAGGGGCTGGGGTTCTAGCTGAGCACGCCACGGTTCGAAATGCCGTAGGAATCTTTGATGTCTCTCACTTGGGTAAAGCCAGCGTAATAGGAGATGGAGCTTTGGAGTTTTTGAACTCCATGTTTACTAACGACTTGACGCGAATCGAGAATGGTTCGGCCCAATACACGCTCTTATGTGATGATTCTGGTGGAGTAGTAGATGACTTAATTGCATACAAGAATAGTGATTCAGATTTCTTCCTTGTTCCAAACGCCTCAAATACAACTGCGGTTGTTCATATGTTGCAGTTACATGTACCGTCCTCGATCACCGTTAAAAATCTGCACAATGAATTCGCGGTTATTGCAGTTCAAGGACCTTTAGCTCCACTGGTGATGCAGTCGCTAGGCGTCAATACTGATATTGATTACATGGCCTTTACAACAGTGACCATTGATGGCGCAGAAGTCATTCTCTGCCGTACCGGCTATACAGGTGAACTTGGATATGAACTTTTACCTCATGTTAACGATGCATCTCGCGTGTGGGATGCACTAGCAAAGGCAATCGCGCCACACGGTGGACTTGTCTGTGGTTTAGGGGCTCGCGATACTTTGCGAACAGAGATGGGCTACCCATTACATGGACATGAACTTTCGCTTGACATTACCCCCGTGCAAGCAAGTGCTTCTTGGGCAATAGGTTGGGACAAAGGCGATTTTTCAGGGAGTACAGTATTGAGAAAACAAAAAGTAGATGGGCCTGGCAAGCGAAGCGTTGCACTGAAATCTCTCGATCGTGGAATTCCACGCGGTCATATGGTTGTCAAAGATAACCACGGACAAGAACTAGGCCTAGTTACTAGTGGGACGTTTTCACCGACGTTGAAAGTCGGAATAGGTATTGCGCTATTAGATACATCCGTCAAAGTCGGAGATCAACTTGTTATTGATGTTCGAGGCCGCGATTCACTAGTAGAGGTTGTTAAACTTCCTTTTGTTGCATCCCATGTTCGATAAATTCAATCGGAGTCAGGAAAGCTGCTCGAACGTATGAGCGTCGTAGAGCACTCAATACTGGCTTGCCTGCAACGATAATAAGGCCCGATGTGAAAACTGCCCGTGGCAGATCCCACGCCATGGCGGTCAAGAAATGGAATGTTAAAAAATTTGTAAGATTAGTGGCAACAGGACCACCCGAAACATATGAGAACTGGGTTTGAGAACCCAATGCCCAAGGCCAAAACTGAAGATCCATTAAAATTCCAAAGAGCTCACTTGCGATAACAGCAAAGAATGCAAGCATCGCAATTTCTTTAGTACCTCGGAGGGTTTTACGTCCTGGTAGAAATCCGGCAAGTAGACCTATCCATGCGGCGGCAAATAATTGATATCCCATCCACGGTCCAAGCCCCCCAGTGATAAGTGCTGAAACAAATACTGAGATGAGCCCCAATAAAAAACCAAATGATCCTCCAAAAACACGGGCACTCAGAATTAAGAGAAACCACATGGGTTCTATACCAACAGCCCCGGCACCTAGCGGGCGAAGCGCGGCGATGAGGGCTGATAAAACTCCTAGAAGTGCAACCGACTTGGCGTCGAGTCGTGAGTTTGAAATCTCAAGTATGACCAACACCAGCGCGACAGATAGTGCTACCCAGAAAAATATTTGGGTACGGGGAAGATTGTCGCCTGAATAGAAAAATGGCCATAGAAATCCCATTGCACTAATACTGGAAGCTAGAACTAATACAAAAATATTTCGTGATGAGAACTTGATTACATCAGGTGTAGTTTTCAATTAGAACTACCAAGTGCTGAAACGACATCATGAACCGTGAGCCAAGGTGCTGGCGCCATCACCTTTGAGACTTGTGGGGCAAAAGCCGGCGAGGATAAGAGAATATCTATCGTTGGTCCATCTGCGACGATGTCACCGTCTGCTAGGAAGATAACTCTCGTAGCAAGCTCAGCGACTAGTTCAACATCGTGTGTTGCGATAACAACCGCGCGATCAAAAACCCGAGCAAATTCAATCAAAATTCGTGCCAATGTCTTTTTGGCCTCATAATCCAAGCCACGTGTTGGTTCATCCAAAATAAGAACTTTCGGATTGGAAGAAAGTACGACGCTCAAAGCTAAACCAAGTCGTTGGCCCTCAGAAAGATCTCGCGGGTGGGCATTCATTGAGATACCTGGGACCAATTGATTGAGTAAGTCCTGGGTAGTACCTATAGCTATCTGATTATCGTTATCGGCTTGAGAACACTCTTTTGCAACACTTTGTGCATAGAGAAGATCACTTGGCTCCTGCGGAATATAACCAACAGTGCGCATCCGTGTCTTTCCCTTTAGAGATTTAGAGTCGACTGAGTGAATGCGTACAGTGCCACTTGCTTGGGCACCAACACCAGCAATTGTTGTGAGCAAAGAACTTTTACCCGCGCCATTTCGACCCATCACGGCAACGATTTCATTGTCATAGATAGTTGCGCTCACACTATTGAGCGCCTTTTTCTCATCATAGGTAATAGTTAGTTTTTCGATTTCAATAACAGCATGAACTTTTGGAGGCGAAGAAATTGGAGCCTGAAGCGGAATAGATTCACGCAACGGCTCGGTCATTCGTCGCATATCTCTTACAGATAAGCCAGGATCGACTAAACCAAGAGCCCGTGCCAAATGCACAATCGGTGGGGCGATAGATGATGTTTGCATTATGTGAACTGGGGTACCAACGCTGGTGTGGCCATCACCATTGATGTGAACAATTCGATCCGCAAAACCGATCACTCGCTCTAGCTTATGTTCGGCGATGATGACTGTCAGACTTAAGTCGTGAACAAGCCTATGTAAAATCGAGAGCACCTCTTCGGCAGCAATCGGATCTAAAGCGCTAGTGGGTTCATCTAGTACCAAAACTTTGGGATGCATAACAAGGGCGCTAGCAATCGCCACTCTTTGTTGCTCACCACCACTAAGGGTAGATATTTGACGTGACCTTAAAGAATTCAGGGACATAAGATCCAACGCCTCTTCGATGCGCTTACGCATGACATCAGGCGCAAGATTCATGGCCTCCATAGAAAAGGACAACTCTTCTTCGACTGTGTCGGCTACAAAGCCATGTAAAGGGTTCTGACCAACAATGCCGATCAGGTGGGCAAGGCCTCCCGGTTTTACTTCACGCGTAGAGAGCCCATCGACACTTACGTCACCGGCGAGAATTCCACCAGTATGGTGGGGGACAAGACCGTTAATAAGCCTTAACAATGAGGATTTACCCGAACCAGTTGGTCCTATAACTAAGACGAACTCACCTTCTGCAATTTCCAAATTTAGGTTTTCAAGAACCGTCGTTGTCGAATGTGGATAGATTAAAGAGACGTTAGAAAACTTAATCATGTCAACGCCAAAACAACTACAGCGCAGATCACAATTGACGAATCCCCAATGTGCCATGGGATTGGACGATATCTGCTGCGCAAGCGACTAATTCCATAGCCTCGTGAATCCATGGCTGCAGCAAGATTTAAAGATCTAGCGAGTGACTCTTCAAGCAACGGTATTGCTACTCGTATATATGAATTGAAACCTTGCGTTTTTTGTCCACGTAAACGTTGCGCCTGGCGAATGCGTCCTACGCTGGTAACGACTTGAGGTAAAACTGAGGTTGCTATAACTAGAGTGACACCAAATTCATACACATATAGAGGCAGGACACGTAATAATCTGTGAGGGCTAGTTAATGAAGCTGCCGCACCAAAAATGACCAGGAGCGAGCAGATAATCACACCCTCAGCCAACGCCATAGTTAATCTTTCGCTGGTGACAGCACCACCGATTCGGATGCCAGGCATCCAATGAGGCAGATGCAGAATTGGTAGCGTGAAAATAGTTGTACCAGGGATAGGCACACCAATAGAAACTCCAATAAAAGTACGTATAAGTAAAATACTCACGGCTAATTTAAGAGACCACATAAAACTCTTGCTCCATGGTGCATCTTCTCGTTGCGTGAAAACTATCACTCCCATTACACCCACTGCCGCTAAAGCAAAGATTGGTGAATTAACGCGTGCAACTGAGATTGCAATCGCCAAGGACCAAATCCACCATGTCAGTGGGTGTAACGAGAATTTCTTCATCGTGAGACTACTTTTTTGCCTTCACTGCAATGGGGGTATTAATTTCGACACCACACTCTTTAGCGGGGAACCCATTTATTGCGCAAATTAATCCAGATGAGGCAGCCCGTATCTTGACCACTTGTCCTAAGACATCTATACCAAGAGATTCTTTTGCGACTCGAACGCACGTTGTTATTGTCTTTTGAACTTTCTCACCTTTAGGTGCGTATAGGGCTGATCCAAATTCGATAACAAGGCCAATTCGCTTTGTGTCATTATCTGCCTTAGTTCCAGCACATAGTGTTTTGAAATTTGGCTTTATCAAAGGGGCTTTAGAGGGAACGTCATCGCTGCTAAATACAAATGACCACCCTTCAACTGATCCATCGACAACATCAACCGTTGGTCCAGTCATCGCTGCAGTCCACATATTTTTTCCTGGCGCAGCTTGAAAATATCCCCAATAACGCCAACCTTTAGAGGCTGCTTGTGCAGAAGGTAGTACGCACAGTGATGAGAAAAGTAGAGTGAAGGCAAGAAGTAAAACTTTGACTTTCATTATTGTGAAGCCTCTCGAAATTAAAGAGTCTCACAGGGGTAGCTCCGTATAAAAGTGCCGAAATCGCACTTGTATCTAGGACCACACCCCGCAAACCTCGGCGGGTGTTTGTCATTATTGATTTGCTGCATTAGGTAATCCGACTTCGCTCATTGATGTGAGCATTACGGTTGCGGGTCAGCGTCGGATTTTCACCGAACTTCCCCTAATGAGAAACCTATTAAGTTGTGGGTGAACCAAACCACAACGGCTAGCGGTTGGCAACTGGGCGCGCAGGACTTAAGGTTTAACCATGGAATATAGACGTCTTGGCAGCACAGGCATGTATGTATCTGAAATCGCTTACGGAAACTGGATAACCCATGGTTCCCAAGTAGAAGCTGATGCAGCGATGCGCTGCGTGAAGACCGCGTTAGATGTTGGCATAACAACCTTTGATACCGCTGACGTATATGCAGGCACTCGAGCCGAGGTTGTACTTGGTAAAGCTTTGAAGGGCGTTCGACGAGAGTCCTATGAACTTTTCACTAAGGTGTATTGGCCAACGGGTACTGGGAAAAATGATCGTGGTCTTTCCCGTAAACACATTATCGAATCCTGCAATGCTTCTTTAAAGCGTTTACAGACTGATCATATTGATCTCTATCAGTTGCACCGATTTGATTTTGAAACACCGCTAGAAGAAACCCTCAGTGCACTCGATGATTTAGTCCACTCTGGAAAAGTACATTATGTTGGTTTCTCTGAATGGACTGCGCCACAGATCGCTGCTGGCTTAAAAATTCAAGATGCCAAGGGCTACAACCGTTTCGTCTCTAGCCAGCCACAGTACTCAGCGCTATGGCGCGTCATTGAAGCAGAGGTTGTTCCACTCTCCATCAAAGAGGGGATCGGCCAGATTGTTTGGTCTCCTATTGCTCAAGGAGTTTTGACTGGAAAATACTTGCCTGGCAAGAAAGCCCCAGCTGGTTCCCGTGCCACCGATAAAAAGAGTGGTGCTGGAATGATTTCTAGATGGTTAACCGAAGAGGTTTTAACCGCCGTGCAAAAACTCAAGCCAATCGCCGAAGAGGCTGGACTTACCATGTCTCAGCTGTCAATCGCTTGGGTTTTACAAAATCCAAATGTCTCAGCTGCAATTATGGGTGCAACGAAACCATCTCAAGTTAAAGAAAATGTGAAGGCCGCTGGCGTAAAGTTGGATGCATCAATCATGCGTGCAATAGATAACGCCCTTGGAATGTTGCCAGAAAAAGATCCAGCGAAAAACATAAGCCCCAACCCTCGGGCTTAATTTACTGTATCGCCCACTTTAGCTTGAGGCTTAGGTGCACGTAACCGACGCATCTGGGTAGAACGCAACCAGGCATACATTCCTAAACCTTTTGTCGAGGAAGCGGGGAATTTTTCACTTACTCGCGAACGTATTTTGCGGCCCAAGAAAATACCATCGACAACCGCGGCAACTAGTACCAAGTACATTAATGCGATCGCTGAAAATTGCACCGCTGCCACAGGAATCATGGTAAGAATTAAAACTACGAAAATTATGGGTAAAAAGTATTCGCCAATTGAACGACGAGAATCTACAAAGGTACGTACAAAACGTCGTTCAGCACCACGATCGCGAGCCGGTAGCGCATTTTCATCCCCACGTAAGTAAGCGGTACGAGACGCAATGCGGTCAGTGCGAGCTGCCAACTTCGCTGCTCGTTTTTGGTCCTTAGTCACCACAGGGGCGAGTGAAGAGACTATGCGCTTGGACTCGGAGTCCTTACGCTTTGGGGTAGGTCGGCCCTTACCTGAAGTAGCAGATGTCATGGCGATAACTATATTAGTTTTTCAATGCTTGTTGCGGTCGCAGACTGGTTGGGAGAGCAGGTAGGCTTGACCCATCTAGTCCAAGGAGAGCTCTGATGACAACTGAAACACCTACAGATTCACTTACAGCCTCGATTCGCTTAACCGATGTCGCTGCAACAAAGGTAGCTGCGCTATTGGCCCAAGAAGGCCGCGACGATTTAATGCTGCGTGTTGCAGTTCAGCCAGGTGGATGTTCAGGTCTTCGTTATCAACTCTATTTTGATGACCGTAACCAGGATGGCGATGTAATTCACGAGTTTGGAACCGTCAAGGTAATTATCGACAAGATGAGCGATCCATATTTAATGGGCGCATCAATTGATTTCGTCGATACGATTGAGAAGCAGGGATTCACTATCGATAATCCCAACGCTGGCGGCTCATGCGCGTGCGGCGACTCATTCAATTAATTTTGAACTTCTCTCACTCTAAGATCGCTACATGAAAATAGGTGTAGCTGGTTCTGTCGGTTTAGATCACTTGATGACCTATTCTGGAAAGTTCACTGACTCACTTGTCGCAGGCTCACTCGAAAAAGTCTCGCTATCATTTTTAGTTGACAGTCTGGATGTTCGCCGTGGTGGATGCGCTGCCAATATTGCTTTCGGAATGGGTGTCTTAGGGTTAAATCCAATTTTGATTGCTGCCGTCGGAAAAGATTGGCCAGATTATGAAGCGTGGCTTTCTCGTCACGGAGTAATTACTTCGCATGCACATGTATCTGAAACGCTCTACACCGCGCACTTTATGGTGACGACAGATGATGACCTTAATCAGATTGCTTCCTTTTTCCCCGGCGCAATGAGCGAAGCAAGAAATATTGAATTGGGTCCCATCATGGAAAAAACGGGGCGCTTGGATTTATTAGTCATCTCACCGGATGATCCAGAAGCGATGCTGCGCCACTCAGAAACGTGCCGCCAGCAGGGCATCGCATTTGCAGCAGATCCTTCTCAGCAGATGGCGAGAATGAGTGGGGATGAAATCAAGCTTCTTATCGATGGAGCTGCCTACCTATTTATGAATGAATATGAATTAGCCCTGGCCATGCAAAAGACCGGTTGGAGCGATGCCGAAATCCTTGGGCGAGTATCGGTGCGCGTCATAACGCTTGGCTCACAAGGTGCCAAAGTTGAAAGCGCACAAGGAGATGTAGTTCACGTCAGCGTCCCCAAGGAGCTCTCTAAGACTGACCCAACTGGTGTTGGTGATTCATTTAGATCAGGCTTTATTGCAGGACTTGCGTGGGGTTTGAGTCATGAGCGTTGTGCGCAGATAGGGGCTTTGATCGCTACCTACGTCATAGAAACAAAAGGCACCCAGGAGTATCGATTTACTTCAGCGCAGTTTGTCACTCGTTTTGCCGAAGCGTACGGGCCAGAGGCGGCCGCGGAGATTTCAATTCATCTTCAGTAATTTTGTGCGCTGTACCACTTCGCGCGCTCTTATTTGATACCAACAATGGCGCTATAGACCTATATCCTTACCCTTATGTCGCGACAGAAAATGCAGGGCCTACGTGCCTTAGCTCTACTTATCCCCACTCTTTTTCTAACGGGCTGCTCAAAGGTTTCTGGCCTTGGCTTTGAAGAGGGCGTCAGTAGCGTCAATGATGAGTCGCTGACTCTATGGCAGGGAGCGTGGATTGCTGCAGGAGTTGTGGGCGTATTTACACTTATTCTGATTCTTTGGCCCGCTTTTTTCCACCGATTGAAAAAAGATAGCCCTGAGTTTCCTAAGCAAACTCAATACAACATTCCAATCGAGATTATTTACACAATAATCCCGTTCCTAATTGTGGCTGTCATGTTTTTTTATACTGCTAAAAAGGAAAGCGTGATCACCGCAAAAAGTCCGAATGTAATGCACCAGATTTCAGTTGTAGGAATTCAATGGTCATGGCAGTTTGGATATCCAGAAGCTGGCGACAACGTTCTAGTAACTGGCACACCAGCAAAACCACCCACATTGGTCGTACCTTTGGGGGAGCGCGTTCGATACACGCTCACGGCCAATGATGTGATCCATGGTTTCTGGATTCCAGCGTTCATGATTCAAATGCAGGCTCTTCCTGGCGTAACTAACCATCTTGAATTTACGGCGAATAAGTTGGGTGAGTTTCCAGGGCGTTGCAATATGTTGTGTGGCCGCGCTCATACCCAGATGATCTTTAAGGTCAAAGTGGTTACGCCGGCCGAGTACCAGACGTATCTTCAAACTCTCAAGGGGAGCACAGTATGACCACCTACGCACAGAGACCTACTACGTCAGCGCTTCCTCCGTTACCCGCTAAAAAGGGAAAAAACTTTGTTAAATGGATAACGTCGACAGACCATAAAACTATTGGCTACCTCTATTTGTTGACATCTTTTGCCTGGTTTCTAATCGGCGGAATTTTGGCTCTGGCACTTCGAAGTGAATTAGCCCGTCCGGGCATGCAGTTTTTGAGTTACGAGCAGTACAACCAAATCTTTACAATGCATGGAACTATCATGCTTTTGATGTTTGCAACCCCACTTTTTGTGGGCTTTGCAAATGTGATCATGCCGCTACAAATTGGTGCGGCCGACGTAGCATTCCCACGGCTTAATATGCTTTCTTACTGGTTATACCTATTTGGTGGCACCATGGCATTCGCTGGTTTTTTGAGTCCGGGAGGCGCAGCATCATTTGGTTGGACCGTTTATGTTCCGCTTTCAAATGCTACATACTCACCTGGTATTGGTGCTGATTTATGGCTTATAGGTTTAGCAATCAGCGGTATCGGAACTATTCTGGGTGGCGTTAACTTCATTACAACTATTTTCACAATGCGTGCACCTGGAATGACGATGTTCCGTATGTCGATCTTCTCTTGGAACGTGCTACTTACATCGATCTTGGTTTTGCTAGCTTTCCCACCTCTAGCTGCAGCGTTGTTAGGGCTTGAATCCGATCGAATATATGGCACGCATTTATTCGATCCAGCAAACGGTGGAGCGATGCTATTCCAGCATCTTTTCTGGTTCTTTGGTCACCCTGAGGTTTATATCTTGGCGCTTCCATTCTTTGGAATTGCAACTGAAATTCTTCCTGTCTTTAGCCGTAAACCTATCTTTGGTTATAAAGGGCTAATCGCAGCGACGATTGCTATTTCAGCGTTATCGGTCTCTGTATGGGCCCACCATATGTTTGCTACTGGACAGGTGTTGTTGCCCTTCTTCTCATTCATGACGTTCCTCATTGGTGTACCGACGGGTGTTAAGTTCTTCAACTGGATCGGCACAATGTGGCGCGGTCATGTGACATTTGAAACTCCCATGTTGTGGGTGATGGGCTTTCTCGTAACCTTCTTATTCGGTGGACTTACCGGAATTATTCTGGCCTCACCACCACTGGACTTTGCAGTCTCTGCAAGCTATTTCGTTGTCGCGCATTTCCATTACGTACTATTTGGAACTGTGGTCTTTGCAATGTTTGGCGGATTCTATTTCTGGTGGCCAAAGATGACGGGAAAGATGCTCAATGAGCGACTTGGAAAGATCCATTTCTGGACAACATTCTTTGGTTTCCATTTAACTTTCCTCATCCAACATTGGCTAGGAATTAAAGGTTTCCCACGTCGCTATGCAGATTATTTAGCTACTGATGGATTTACCTTTATGAACACCGTTTCAACAATCGGCTCATTCCTGTTGGCTTTCTCGATGATTCCATTTGCCATCAACGTATGGATCACACGCAAATCACCTCTCGTTGGTGTCGATGATCCTTGGGGCTATGGCGCATCTTTAGAGTGGGCAACTTCATGTCCACCACCTCGCCACAACTTCTTAACGATGCCCCGAATTTCTAGTGAGCGCCCTGCCTTTGATTTACACCATCCTCACATTAAGACCGAGGGGCATTAACATGAAAGTTAACTGGCAACTATTCGGTGGATTATCTGTTTTCTATGTACTGATGACTATTATCTATTGGCAGATTGGTGGAGAACCAGTCGGCGTTGGCGGAATGTTATTGGCTGCCTGCCTTGCTGGAATGGTCGGTTTTTATGTGTGGTTTACTCAAAAGCGAATCGGGGTAACTCTCCCGGAAGATAATCTGACTGCTCTGATTGAAGATGGTGCTGGGGAGCTTGGTTTTTATAGTCCGCATTCTTGGTGGCCACTACCTGTTGCGTTGAGTGCGTGTGCCATGGGACTGGGCTTAGCTATCGGTTGGTGGTTAACGCTAATCGGTCTTGGTTCACTCATCATCAGCGTTATCGGAATGGTTACTGAATACGAGAAGCCACTTACCTCTGCTTCACACTAAATAGAACGTTGTGAAACTCGCACGCTTTGCACCCGGAGTCTTTGTACTTTTATGGAGTACGGGTTTTGTAGGGGCAAAATATGCATTGCCATACGCCGATCCATTCATTCTCCTTGCAGCTCGCGTTCTTGTAGCCTCCTTCCTTCTTTTTGCTGTCGCACTCCTTGTTAAGTCACCAATCTCTATTGGTTCTGGGGCAGTTCGAAAATCATCAGTAATAGGTATTTTTTTACATGCAGCATATTTAGGGGGAGTGTTCTTCGCTATTTCACAAGGTTTACCTGCAGGTGTAGCTGCGGTGATCACAAGCTTGCAACCTGTTTTTGTTTCACTATTAGCAGTTAAGTTATTAGGGGAAAAACTAAGGCGCACACAGCTAGTTGGGCTTTTCTTAGGTCTGGCAGGCGTTGTTTTAGTTGTAGGACCAAGCTTTAACAATGGTCTTCCGCGTGGTGGCATCTTCGCCGCTTTTGTTGCACTAGCGGGCAGTACTACGGCAACTATTTTGCAGAAAAAGTTAGGTGCAGGTATTCCACTGTTAGCAGGAACTGCCTATCAGTATCTAGCTAGTGGGGTAGTGCTAGGCGCGTTGGCCATCTTAACTGGCGGCGTGCATATTCAATGGAGCTTGCACTTCACTATGGCTTTTTTATGGCTGCTTTTTGCACTTTCATTTGGCGCTATTCTCTTGCTTCTATGGCTACTCAATACGGGTAGCGCTGTATCTGTTTCTTCTTTGATGTACTTGGTGCCACCAGTTACCGCGTATGAGGCATTTCTTCTCTTTGGTGAAAAAGTAAACACCCAGGGCTTCCTTGGAATAGGAATGTGTGCCCTAGGTGTTTGGCTCGTCATGCGTGCTGGGAACTAGTGATGCTCAATTTCTTTTAGATCTTCTGCTGTAACTTTAGGAAGTCCAACAGCGTGAGCCTTACTTAAACGAGCACGAACCTTGTTCTTAATACCCCCAGGGCGCTTCACGCCACGTGCATCGGTTGCTGATAGCTCGAGTGCGGGTGCTTGCTCATGTGATGTCAAGATAAAACGCTTTTGGTCGCTAATTGGTTCATGAATTTCAACAAACTCACCGCTAGGCATGCGCACTAAGCGACCAGTTTCAAGTCCGTGTAATACCAAGTCCCGGTCAGCGCGCTGAAGGGATAGACATAGACGCTTGGTGATAACGAAGGCAAGTGGAGGTAGAACAAAAATACCAATACGAGAGAACCACATAATTTGATTGATTGATAGATGGAAATTAGTGGCCAAAATATCATTGCCACCATTTATTAACGCAACCAAAACGAAAGTGATTGACATAACGCCCAGTGCTGTTCTATTAGGAACGTTGCGCGGACGATCTAAGAGATGGTGTTCGCGCTTGTCGCCGGTTATCCAACTCTCAATGAATGGATAAAGCGCCATTCCTGTAAATAGAATTCCGGGAACAATGAGTGCGGGAATCAAAATGTTCCAAGAGACGGTGTGACCGAATGCGTGTGTTTCTAATGGGGGAGCCATGCGTACTAATCCATCGAGCCAGCCCATGTACCAATCGGGTTGGGATCCCGCAGAAATCTGTCCCGGGGTATAGGGACCGTATAACCAAATGGGGTTAATCGATGCGACCGCTGATAAGAAGGCGATAACTCCAAACACGATAAAAAAGAATCCACCAGCTTTTGCCATATAGACCGGCAAAATTGGATGACCAACAACATTCTTTTCAGTCTTACCTGGACCAGGAAATTGTGTGTGCTTCTGATACCAGACCAACATCACGTGAATCGTTATCACCGCTAAAAATGCCCCAGGAATTAAAAGTACGTGCAGGGTGAATATGCGAGGCAAGAAGCCGACACCGGGGAAAGCGCCGCCAAACAAAAAGAAAGAGATATATGTTCCAACCAGTGGGATAGCTTGAATAATCGCAGACGTAATGCGAAGTCCGGTTCCAGATAAAAGATCATCTGGTAGCGAGTAGCCGAAAAGCCCTTCTACAAAACCAAGAGTTAGAAGGAGAATTCCTAGAATCCAGTTGAACTCGCGTGGCTTTCTAAAAGCTCCAGTGAAAAATACTCGAAGCAAGTGAGCAACAATTGCTGCCATAAATATATTGGCAGCCCAGTGATGGATTTGTCGCATAAGTAATCCGCCGCGTACTTCAAAAGAAATGTCCAAAGTTGAGGCGTACGCTGCTGACATCTTGATGCCCTTAAGTGGCTCGTAGACACCTTCATAGATGACGTCGCGCTGTGATGGATCAAACCACAGAGTTAGAAATGTTCCAGAAAGCAGCAAAATAACAAATGAGTACATGCAGACTTCACCCAGCATAAAGGACCAGTGGTCGGGAAATACTTTATTGAGTGACTTCTTTACCCAACCGGCAGCGCCTATTCGCTCGTCAACAAAGTCGGCGGCATTTCCAAGTCTCTTCTCGGCAGTTGTCATTGTGAATTACGCTCCCAATAGCTAGGACCTACTGATTCATTAAATGGTGCACGTGCAATTAAATAACCCTCTGCATCGACAGTGATATCGAGTTGTGGCAAAGGCCGGGCCGCAGGCCCGAAGATAACTTTAGCCCCACGAGTTACATCGAAAGTTGACTGATGACATGGGCACAGCAGATGTTTCGTCGTTTGCTCGTATAAAGCAACCGCACAGCCCATGTGGGAACAAATCTTAGAGAAGGCGATAATGCCATCGTGTGTCATCGCTAGTTTCTCAGGGGAGAGTTGAAAATCCTCTTCGCGAATACGTATGAGAAGAACGGGATCCTTAGCGATATCACTGAGTAAGCGTTCGGTCTCTTCTGGCATTTCTGGAAGCGTTTGCACTACTGCGCCGACTTCGAGGTCCGAGGCCAAAATTGGTCGATTGCCAGGATCTGTAACGAGGCGCGTTCCAGCTTTCCAATTAGTTGTTTCAAGTTGCTTCTTAGGAAGGGGACCTAGATCGCGAAGGAGAAGAACGGGGGGGAGGGCAAATAGACCGAGTGAAAAGCCTAGGGAGCGCTTAATTAAACTTCTGCGACCAAGTTTCACTTCGGCAGCGGCATGTTTTACGGTTTTTACTAACTCATCACGATCTTCATCGGAGGATCTAAATTCATGGCGATGATTAATAACTTCAGTTTCAGGCATCAACTTCTTGGCCCAATGAATAGCACCCAAACCTAGAAATAAAAGAGAGAAAGCCATTCCAAGACCTAAGCCAAGTTGCTGCACATTTTGATTTCCCATGACAGGAATGAAGACAAAAACATCGCTTGCAATAAATACATACGAGTAGATGAGTAGTAAAGATGAAATCCCGGAGAGCCCAAATAGAATTGCGACTTGTTGTTCTGCGCGTTTTTCTGCTTTTGGATCAATGTCTGCATTACGCATTACATGCGGGGCAGGTCCAGGATCTTGTATTGGCTCGATTTCCGTAGACACGTCACTCATCTCGCTTTCGTTGTTAACCAGACAGCAATACCAATAAGCAAACCGATTCCCAGAACCCACGCTAAGAGGCCTTCAGTTACTGGCCCAATTCGACCCATAGTGGCTCCACCCAAGTTGGGTTCGTTCTCGGCAGATTTAATCCATTTAATCAGGGAAAGTTTTTCGGCTGGCGAAATTGTTTTATCGCTAAATACTGGCATTGCTTGAGGGCCAGTAATGAGTGCTTCGTAAATATATTTAGGCTCAACACCCATAAGTGTTGGTGCATATTTACCTTGAGTTAAAGCTCCACCTTGTCCAGCAAAGTTATGACACATTGCGCAGTTATTTCTAAATAACTCTCCGCCTTGCGCAGTATTGCCATCACGCTCGTAGTTAAGAACTGCATCAGTTGGAATAGCAGGACCAGGGGCTAGGGAGGCTACATATGCTGCCAGAGCTGCAGTTTCTTCGGCGTTATAGACAGGAGCCTTGCGCATTGCCTGAGTACTCATATCCGCCATTGGCATACGCCCTGTACCAACTTGAAAGTCAACAGATGCTGCGCCAACGCCGATTAGAGAAGGTGCGATTGCGCCACCCTCTGCATTTAGGCCGTGACACGAAGAGCATCCCTTTAAGAAGATTTGGCGTCCTTCTTCAATTGCTGAAGATCTGGCAAAGCTTTTAGGTGATTGCTTTACAGTTGCACTGGCAACATTGAACGTTGTACCAATAGCAAGTAGGGCTAAAACTAGAAGAAATGGTCCAGCAGCTTTATGTCTGCGGTAGCGAGAGAGTCGCTTCACTATGTGTATTGCCCCTTTACTTAATTAGGTAGATCGCAGAGAACAGTGCAATCCACACGACATCGACAAAGTGCCAATAATATGAAACTACAATTGCTGTAGTCGCTTGGCCATGTGTGAAACGTCGCGCCTTTGCGACTCGAACAATAACAATTAGGAATGCGATCAAGCCGCCAGTTACGTGCAAACCATGGAACCCAGTTGCAATAAAGAAAACTGAACCGTAAGCAGTTGATGAAAGCGTCAAACCTTCATGCACTAATGATGCGTATTCATAAATTTGCCCAGCAACGAAAAACGCGCCCATTAGAAATGTCAGCGAGAACCATTCGCGCATTCCCCACTTATTAATTTGATACATCTTGCCGGTTTTGCGGCTTTGAAAACGCTCAGCGGCGAAGACTCCAAATTGGCATGTGACCGATGAAAGAACTAAGACAGTTGTATTTGCCGCAGCAAATGGAATGTTGAGAAGGTGGTTGGATTCAAGCCAAATCTTTGGGCCCTGTACTCCACGGGTAGTGAAGTAGATTGCGAAAAGTGCGGCAAAGAACATGAGCTCGCTTGAAAGCCAGACAATAGTTCCAACGGCTACGGCATTGGGACGCGTGATTTTGTGGTGGGCCGAAACCGATGTGCTGGACATGGGCGTGATTATTCCCTAAAAGCGTCGCGCTGTCCTGCAGCAACCTGCGTATCGAGTGCGCCGTGACCTAAATTTGGCATGAGACACGTCACTCCAAAATCACCTACTTACTGGCTTGGGAGTTTGCCCTTTGACGCTTTAGAATTAACGGCATGAGTGAGTCCAATGTTAAAAAGCAGATCCTGGTCTACTCCCATGACTCCGCGACGAGAGCAACCATCTCCGCCGCACTTGGACGCAAAGTCGCCTCCGACATTGCAGAACACGTCATCCATGAATTTGCTACAGGTGCAGCGCTGCGTGCATATGTAGATTCACACAGCAATATTGATTTATTTATTCTCGATGGTGAAGCCAGTCCCGAGGGTGGAATGGGAATCGCTAGGCAGTTAAAGGATGAAGTATTTAACTGCCCTCCAGTTCTTTTGATTACTGGTCGAGTGCAAGATTCATGGTTAGCGGCGTGGTCATTGGCAGAAGCCTCTGTCGTTCACCCGATTGATCCTTTTACTTTGGCAAACAGCGCAGCTCAATTACTGCGCGGCTCCCATCTAGCTTCTGCTTAACTCGTCTGTATGTCAGACCAATTATGGGCACGTTACCTATCAACATTAGATAGCGGCCTTGATCTTGAACCGGCAGATGTCCAGTGGTGCATGCGTGAGATTCTTGAAGGCCGCGCCGAAAGCGAACGTATCAAAGAGTTTTTGTTAGCACTTAAAAATAAGGGCGAGACCGCAGAAGAGGTCGGAGCCTTGATAACTCAAATGTACGAGCACGCTGCACCGATATCAATTCTCGAACGAGCAGTGGACACAGTTGGTACAGGTGGAGATGGTGCACATACGATAAATATTTCTACTACGGCAGCGATAATTGCAGCGGCAGCTGGCGCTAAAGTGATTAAGCACGGTAACCGTGCCGCATCTTCGAAATCTGGAGCGGCGGATTTACTTGAAGCTTTGGGCGTGTGTATCACCCTTGATGGTAAAGGCGTTGAAAAGAGTTTTGCAGAGTTAGGAATCGGCTTTTGTTTCGCGCCGGTTTTTCATCCGGCAATGCGCTTTGCTGGCCCGGCACGTAAAGAGTTAGGCATACCAACTGTATTTAATATTTTGGGACCACTTGCAAATCCAGCCAAGCCACAAGCTGCTGCAATTGGGGTAGCTAATGAGCGGATGCATTTAGTCATGGCTCAAGTTCTGGGAGATCGAGGCGTGGATGGCTTTGTTTTCCGAGGTGATGATGGGCTTGATGAAATTACATTAGCAACGACTACTTCAGTATTAACTATTGGTCAGGCAGAGATCAGAAGTGACCTCCTAGACCCAACAGATTTCTCAATTGCGCATGCGCCCATCTCGGCCTTAGCAGGGGGAGATGCAATCGAAAATGCGCGAATCACTACAGCGATTTTTGCCGGTGAAAGAGGCGCACCTCGCGATGCAGTTGTTTTGAACGCAGCCGCGGCTATTGCTGCCTATGAAGGCCACCATGAACTCGGATTACATGATCGAATTGCTGGTGGAATTGAGAAAGCAGTGAGAGCTATCGATTCTGGGGCTGCTACTAAATTGTTATCGCGATGGGCAGAACTTTCACAGACTTTGTCGTAACCTTTCACTATGGCAGTTGAAACGGCACCCCCAGGATGGATGCAGGATTGGTCAGCATCTGGAAGCGGCAAGAATGCGCGAATTGGAATCCTTTTAGTTCATGGATTCACCGGGGCACCGCCATCGATGCGCCCATGGGGAGAGTTCTTTTTAGCTAAGGGCTACACAGTGCGAATTCCACTATTGCCCGGACATGGCACTAAACCTGAAGATCTCAATAAAGTTAAATGGCAAGAGTGGCCCGCCAAAGTTCAGAGCGAGTTAGAAGAGTTATTTAAGAGCTGTGATCAAGTATTTATCTGCGGTTTATCAATGGGCGGCGGAACAACTTTGTACGTGACAGAAAATAATAATGAACGTTTGAGTGGAATTATTTTGGTCAATCCAATGATCCATGTGCCTTTTATTTCGGCCCCGGTTGGATATCTATTATCGCGCTTCCAGAAACTGCGCACATCTGTCGGTAACGATATTAAGCGTCCCGGAATTACCGAACATGGTTATGACGCTTTGCCTACTCGTGGGATCCACCAACTGCTCATTATGTTAAAAATTACACGCAAAAATCTTGGGAAAATCACAGTTCCTGTGCAACTTTTCCATAGCGTTGAAGACCATACGTTGCCTGTATCAAACACTGAGATCATCATGGCTGGTTTAGGTTCAACCAATAAATCACGTATTGAACTGGTCAATTCGTATCATGTTGCAACTCTGGATTATGACCAGGAGTTAATTTTTCACAATTCTTTGACCTTTATCGAATCCCTCGCTACGAAATAGGCCACACCAATGACGCAATCCGCAGCATTACGCACTTTCCTTTGGTACAACAACAACTTAGAGGAAGCCCTCTCGTTCTATGCAGAAACTTTCGGTGATGGTTTTCTACTCCACAGCTCCAGCCGCCCCGAGGCCAATGGCAAGCTGATGACGGCAGAGTTTTCAATCTATGGTCATGAATTAATTGGGATGGGCTGGCCTGGCGGCCCAGAGTTCAATCCATCCATCTCATTATCCATATCGTGTGATGGTCAAGAAGAGACCGATCGTCTGTGGGATGCGATAACTAAGAATGGATCCGAAGGCCAATGCGGTTGGTGCGTTGACGCATTCGGAGTTAGCTGGCAAGTGAGCCCCAAACAAATGCATGATCACTTAGGAAATCCCGATCCCACGAAGTCTACTTATGCCTGGGCTGCTATGCGCGAAATGAGGAAGATAATTATCGACGATTTACATGAATAAGCGTCACTGGTGAACGATAATTTGAATATGCGAAGCAACCCTTATCGATGGTTGAAGAGTTTATTTCGTTCACATCGCGAACCACGCCTTGATCCTCTGGATAATTCTTTTCGCAGAATGCGATTTGGACAGAATGCAAGTGGCGGACTCAATGGCACCTTAGGTCGCCGGCTCGGCAACTACGAAAATCCGACTCCATTAGATCAAGAGGAGCTGTAAATGCTCAATCAGGAAAAACTACTGCTTCACATGGCATGGGCAAATCAACACGTCTTAGAAAAACTAGGTCAGTTAAATGACGAGGATTGGGAACTGCGTTTAACCAAAGATGATTGGACTGTACAAGAACTGGCCAACCACATTGTCCTTGCTGCTGGGGGATATGCGTATCGAGTAAGTGGGACAGCAGTGTCAACGGGATTCGATCAAAAAATGGTGCTACCACTGTCAGATCTGCAGAAGTACTGTGCTGCAGCCGATGAGATTTTAAGGATCGAATCGCACAAATCTGATGAAGTCAACACGTATGTACGTGACGGTAAAAATATTGATCGGTCGCGTTCAACGATTATATCGCAGTCGATTCACCATGCAACCGAGCACAGAGCACAGATCTCCGACACGTTAAAGGTTCACGGAATCCGAATTTTGGATTTAGATGAAATTGACTTATGGGAATTCTCGGATTTCGCGGGTGAAATAAATTTACCTGAATAATCGCGAACCAATTATCTCGACACCACGCTTAGAGCTTCATCACATTGCAGCTGATGAGCTAATTTCACTCTTTGAAAACCCTGAAGACACGTGGATCTATAGCGATAAGAGCTATACGAATCCTTATCGGGAGTTGATGGATGCCCCGGGACCTCTGGCTTGGCGGGTTCCACAAGTAAAAAAAGATAGTTCAGTTAATAGGTGGTTCGTCAGGTGGATTGTTGTGAAAGAGAGTGCTCAGATTATTGGCAGTACCAGTTTCCATGCAGCTCCTGATAAAGATGGAATGGTTGAAATTGGTTTAGGCATACATAGAAATTTCCATAACCAGGGGTACGGATATGAAGCTCTCAAAGGTATGTGGAGTTGGGCCTGCAAACATCAAGAGGTAAAAACACTCAGGTACACAGTCTCTGCAGATAACGCGGCGTCAGTTGCCTTAGTAAGAAAATTTGGTTTTATTCATGTTGGTCAACAGATTGATGACATCGATGGTCCTGAAGAAGTGTATGAATTGAGTGCGCAGGAGTTTAAAGGAATTTCTTAGAAGTGGACCGTACTGGGATCGAACCAGTGACCCCCACAATGTCAATGTGGTGCTCTACCGCTGAGCCAACGATCCTTGCTGTTGGGGAATCATACCCCACGATATTTGTCTATTAGCGGCCGAAGTCGTCCTCGATACGCTCAATATCATCTTCACCAAAGTATGTACCGGTCTGAACCTCAATGAAGATAACGTCACTAGTGCCGATATTTTCTATCCGATGCAGAACTCCGATTGCAATATCAGCAGTTCCACCAGCTTGTAGCTCAGTAATGTGACCGTCAATTGTTAAACGGGCAGAACCTGCGACGATAAACCAGTGTTCAGCACGTTTGCTATGACGTTGATACGACAAACGCTTACCTGGAAGAACCCAGATGCATTTAACTTTATGAGAATCACTTTCTTGAAGGATTTCATATCGTCCCCACGGGCGCATTGACTCGCTCATGGGGTGCGCCTCTCTATAGCTCTGTCCTCAC
>CAFABF010000006.1_pt1 | contig 34614 bp, 36 predicted proteins | sample 7267811 | NCBI WGS metagenome assembly CAFABF01 (sample SAMEA6814005, study PRJEB35770) | freshwater metagenome | biome: Freshwater; feature: Freshwater reservoir; material: water | place: Czech Republic | collected 2017-08-18 | depth 30m m
GCGAAGTTTGAGAAACCTGACCAACTACGGCTTAGCTCTTGTTTATAGCCAAGATCAGCTAAACGTTTTTCGTCATCATTTGTGATTGCCAAGATGTGCTCCTCCTTGAGACTCTGGGGTAACCTTTCTACCTCATAGTGTGACTTAAGCGATAGGGGTTTGACTCAGAATGTGCCGATTAATGGGCTACGTGTCGCCAGCTAAAACCTCATTTCCAGCGTTAGTGGGGGATGAATTTTCTGAATTTGTCGCTTTATCCTCGGTGCATTGTGACGGCTGGGGCTTATCGACAATCGATAAATCAGGGGCACATACAGTTCTTGAGCGAAAAGTTGAGGCAGCGGCACGTAGTGCCAGCTTTGATTCAACAGTGGCCAGCAATACAGCTGATGGAGCACTTCTGCACTTACGGTGGGCAACTAAAGGTTTATCAATTAATGAGAACAACACGCACCCATTTATGTATGAAGATTACTCATTTATACATAACGGTTCGATTTTTCCGCCTGATGCAATTGCCTCCTATATTGATCCAAAGTTTTCCAAACTCATCGTGGGTGACGGTGATAGCGAACAGTATTTCTATTTAGTATTAACAGAGATTGAAAAGCATGGATTGATGCCTGGAATTAAGTCAGCGCTGTCTATCATTAAAACTCATGGAGATACAACAAGTCTGAACTGCATGATTATGAACCGTGAATTTTTCGTAACGGTGAGCGAGCACAATTCGCAGAAGAAGCCGGACTGGGCCCCTGAAGATTATTATGAAATCAAATACTTGCCCACTCCTGAAGGTGTTCTTTTTGCCTCAAGTGGCTGGAATCAACCAGGCTGGTCGACGTTGGATAATCACCATGCCGCAATCGTCAACCGATCAACCTTTGAGATTGAAGTTATCTCACTCTAATTTTGCCCCTACGATAGGCCTATGACGCGCACGTATACAGTCCAGACGTACGGCTGTCAGATGAATGTGCATGACTCAGAACGTATCGCTGGACTGCTAGATGAGGCTGGTTATCTTCCCGCTCCAGATGGAACGCAGGCCGACATTGTCATTTTTAACACCTGTGCAGTCCGTGAAAATGCTGATAATAAGTTGTACGGAAATTTGAGCTTTTTAGCTCCGATTAAAAAAGCTAACCCCCTCATGCAAATTGCCGTTGGTGGATGTCTGGCTCAAAAAGATCAGGCAATCATTCTTAAGAAGGCTCCTTATGTTGATGTTGTATTTGGAACCCATAACGTGGGCTCATTACCCGTACTTTTAGAACGCGCACGTATTGAAGAAGAGTCGCAAATTGAAATCTTAGAGTCACTAGAACATTTCCCTTCAACACTGCCAGCACGTCGACTATCAGCCTTTTCCTCCTGGGTTTCAGTTTCAGTTGGATGTAATAACACCTGTACTTTTTGTATTGTTCCAACGCTTCGGGGAATTGAAAAGGATCGACCAGCTGCAGACATCATGGCAGAAGTGCGGGCTTTAGTTGACCAGGGAGTCATTGAGATAACCCTTCTGGGTCAAAATGTAAATGCCTATGGTGTTGATTTTAATGATCGAAGTGCATTTGCTAATTTACTGCGCGAATGTGGGAAAGTTGACGGGTTAGAGCGCGTTCGTTTTATGTCGCCCCACCCACGTGATTTTACCGATGACGTTATTGATGCGATGGCGCAAACTTCAAATGTGATGCCGCACTTACATATGCCACTGCAGTCAGGATCTAACGCAATTTTGCAAACGATGCGCCGTTCGTACAGAACAGATAGGTATCTAGGAATTCTTGATCGCGTCCGAGCCGCCATGCCGCACGCTTCTATAACCACTGACATCATCGTTGGTTTCCCTGGTGAGACTGAAGCAGATTTTCAAGCAACGCTAGATCTTTGTACAGAAGCTCGCTTTGCTGCGGCATACACCTATCAATATTCAATTCGCCCAGGAACACCTGCAGCAACTATGCCTAATCAAGTGCCGGCCGATGTCGTAGGAGAGCGCTATACACGTTTACACAATCACCAACAGGAGATTTCACTTTCAGTCAACAAGCAAGCCATTGGAAAGAGTTTTAAAGTATTAGTTGGTGATTATGAAGGCCGGCGCGATGAAGCTCAAGCTCGACTCACTGGGCGCAGCGAGGATTTTCGTCTTGTGCACTTTGACAACGCGGCACTCGCTCGCCCAGGTGATGAGGTAGACGTGCTAATTACAGATGCATCAGCACATTATTTGATTGGTACTCCTGGCACCGTTCGGGCAACGCGCGGAGGAGACTCACATGAGGTGCGCACTAAAGAGACTGAGGCCAAGTTAACAATGCTTGGAATTCCGACCATTAAACGATGAGTATGTTAGTTATATGTGGCGCGACTGCTACTGGTAAAAGCGATTTAGCAATAGCTCTTGCACAGCACTTTGATGGCGAGATTATTAATGCCGACTCCATGCAGATCTATCGAGGAATGGATATTGGTACAGCCAAATTAACTGTAGAAGAACGCCAAGGAGTACCGCACCATCTGTTAGATGTATTAGATGTCACTCAAGACTCAACTGTGGCTTGGTATCAAGATAGTGCTCGTCAAGTAATCGATGAGATTGAATCTCGAGGAAAGCGTCCCATAATTGTTGGGGGTACAGGGCTCTATATTAAATCGATTCTGGATGAGTTGAATTTTCCAGATACCGATCCCGATATCCGTAAATCCCTAGAACTGGAATTAGAAAAAATCGGCCTAGATGCTATGTACGAGCGACTACAAAAATTAGATCCAGCCGCCGGAATAGCTATTGATAGAGCTAATGCTCGCCGAGTTATTCGCGCGCTTGAAGTAATTGCGATTACGGGTAAACCATTCACGGCAAATTTACCGCGCGAAGAAAGCACTCGGTACCCAGATGCTCGTCAATTTGGATTAGTGATGGACCGTGAGAGCTTAGATGTGCGCATTAGTGCGCGCGTTGATCTGATGTGGGAGCAAGGCTTTGTCGCTGAAGTTCAGTCCTTATTAAACGCTGGAATCACAGAGGCTCGAACCGCTCAATTAGCGTTGGGCTACTCTCAAATAATTGCTTATCTACAAGGACGAATGTCCGAGGAAGAAGCACGCGAAGACACCAAGCGCGCAACACGTCAGTATGCGCGCCGACAAGAGACGTGGTTCTCGCGCGATGCCCGCATCACATGGATTTCTCCGGTACAAACTCGATTTGAGACCGTGCTAAAACATCTGGAGCAGATAAACTGAGCACAATGATTGCAACGTATGGACATGGCACTGAAAATGATTTTGTGCTGGTCTTTGACCCAGATGATGTTCACTCGATAACTACTGCCCAAACGGCAGCTATCTGCGATCGAACACATGGTGTCGGGGCTGATGGCTTGATCCGAATAATAAAACGTGACAGTAAGTGGTTTATGGATTACCGCAATGCCGATGGTTCACTGGCCGAAATGTGCGGCAATGGAATCCGCGTTATGGCACGGTATTTAGTAGAGCGCGGGCACCAACCCGAAGGCATCTTTGCAATAAATACGCGTGATGGCGTTAAACATTTACGTGTTCCCATGACTGGTGATATTGCAGTGAATATGGGCCAGGTGACCGACGAAGGTGAAGCAATCACTGCGGCGACAAATGGACATATTTGGAACGGCTATAACATCAGTGTCGGAAATCCTCACGCCGTTGTTTTTGTAGACGATATGAATGACATCGGGCCCATGAATGAACCGCCCGTAGTTCGTCCGCGTGATTCATATCCCGAAGGCGTCAATGTTGAATTCGTTACAGTTATAGGTGATCATGAATTAGCCATGCGTGTCTACGAACGTGGAAGCGGTGAAACTCGATCGTGTGGAACTGGAACCTGCGCCGTAGCGCTAGCCGCTGTTTTACACTCCAAAGAGCGATTACCGTCCACATGGATTATCAATCCACCAGGCGGACGACTTGAAGTATCGATAGATGGGCATTCAAATGCAACGCTTATCGGACCTGCCGTTCTTATTCGAGATGTAGATATCACGGAGTTTCTAGTTGCCTAATAAACCGACAGGTGATGAGTTCGAAGCTTTAATGCGTGAGAGTGCACGGGTGGCTGCTGAATATGATTCTGCTGAGAGTGAAGAGCTGGTTGATCCAACACTGGAATTATCAGAGCGTCACGCACTTCGTCGGGTACAAGGATTTTCTACCGAGCTACAGGATATTTCTGAAGCGGAGTACCGCCAGTTACAACTCGAGCGCGTGGTTTTAGTAGGTGTTTGGACTGAAGGAACATCACTGATGGCTGAAAACTCTTTAGCTGAGCTCAAGGCGCTAGCAGAAACTGCTGGATCTGAAGTATTAGAGGGATTGATTCAGCGTCGCGATAAACCAGATCCTGCCACCTATATTGGTTCAGGAAAAGTTGCCGAACTTCGACAAGTTGTCATTGCAACTGGCGCTGATACAGTCATTTGCGATGGAGAACTCTCACCTTCACAACTTCGACAGTTGGAAGATAAAGTTAAAGTAAAAGTTGTAGATAGAACTGCTTTGATTCTAGATATTTTCGCTCAGCATGCCAAAAGTAAAGAAGGTAAAGCCCAAGTCGAATTAGCTCAAATTGCATATCTTTTGCCTCGTCTGCGCGGTTGGGGTGACTCGTTATCACGTCAGGTTGGTGGTCGTGCCGCCGGTGGTGCTGGTATCGGTGGTCGAGGACCAGGTGAGACCAAGATTGAAACCGATCGACGCCGCATCAGAGATAAAATGGCAAAGTTACGTCGCGAAATCGCTGAGATGAAAGTATCACGCGATACTAAGCGTCAAGAGCGCAAACGTTTCAATATTCCATCTGTAGCTATTGCCGGTTATACCAATGCTGGAAAGTCTTCACTTCTTAATCGTCTGACCGATGCTGGGGTCCTAGTTGAAAACGCATTGTTTGCAACTTTGGATCCAACGGTTCGTAAATCATCGACAAGTGATGGGCGTGTATACACGTTAACTGACACGGTCGGATTCGTCCGTCACTTGCCTCACCAACTTATCGACGCATTTAAATCAACTCTTGAAGAAGTATCAGGTGCAGATGTGATTGTTCACGTTGTAGATGGATCTCACTCTGATCCGTTCGAACAAATTCGTGCTGTACGTGAAGTTATCAAAGAAATTGGCGGGGGAGACACCCCGGAAATAATCGCTATTAATAAAGTCGATATTGCCGACCCCCAGACCGTGATGGATATCTTGCGTAAAGAACCAAATAGCTTCGCCTTTTCTGTACGAACTGGATTTGGAGTTGCCGCACTGGTTCAGGCAATTGAAAGTTCATTGCCACGTCCTAGCGTTGAAATTAAAACGGTCATTGCCTACAACCGTGGAGATCTGGTTCATGCCATTCATGAGCACGGTGAGATCTTCTCCGAGGAGTATGTGGCAGAGGGCACAGCTATTCACGCTCGAGTTGACGGCGCACTGGCCCAAGCGATAGAAATCGCCCAAGTGAGTGGGGAATAACCCCGACACGCCGATGGTTATAACAACTAGTGCGCGTTCTATAGGTAATGATGCGCCCGCAGGGCAAGAAATAGAGAGCCAGATAGATTCGAGAGACTAGATAAAAGAAAAGAGGTGAGAGCAGTGGCAACAGATTACGACACCCCCAGGAAGACTGATGAAGAACTCCACGAAGAGTCGCTAGAAGAGTTAAAAGCTAAACGTGTCGATGCTCAATCCGGCCAGATCGATGTAGATGAAGCAGAAGCGGCAGAAACACTTGAGCTGCCAGGTGCTGATTTATCTGGTGAAGAACTCGCAGTTCGAGTAGTTCCAAAACAAGTTGACGAGTTCACTTGTTCTCGCTGCTTTTTAGTTCATCACATCACACAACTTGCAAAAGGCGAAGGCGCAAAAGCAGTATGTAAAGAGTGCAACTAACCTCTTTGCGAGTTAAGAATCTCTGCTAGCTCTTCGCTCTGTTTGCTTGTAATTACCCAGTAAGGCGTTGAGTCGCGCGGGTCATCTAAAACAACTTTTACGCCATTGGCGTTCCAAAAACGTATAGCGAGATATGCAGCTGGATCAGCATCGCGAGTACGAATATTTTTCATCTCATGGACTGTCAACGCCGTTGCATTTTTAATGTAGCTTAATGAAATATGTGCACGACCAACGCGTAACTCCTGCCCGTTAATCTCAATAACTAAGGCAGATGTGAAAGCCAGGCGCAGTAACAATGAAGTAACTACTAATAGGGCCACGAGTGCCGCGATATTTTCCAGTGCTGCCCACACTGATACGACGAAGGATAAAAAGAAGAAATAGATGAGGGCTAAGAGCCACAGTGGCATACGGATTACTTCGCGGTATCGCATAGGCATTACCGTATCGGATAGGCTTACCTCATGAGTCGAATCGCAAGCACAACGCCTCCAGAAGGTGCGATGATTCCGCAACGCCATCCGAAAGCACCACCAGTAGGTTCAAAAATTCCATCTCATTTTGGCCACTGCTTTGGTTGTGGCGATTTACATCCAACTGGTTTGCATTTGGTTGCCTACGTAGGTGACGGGGTCAACATCACGGCACAGTTCACGGTCACCGAAGATCACCAAGGCGCGCCAGGTTTGGCGCATGGCGGTTTGTTATCACTTGCCTTCGATGAAGCTCTAGGAAAATTAATGTGGCTTTTGCGTGCACCTGCAGTAACAGCCAGACTTGAAACGGATTTTTTAAAACCCGTTCCATTAGGTTCTACCTTGCACATCAGTGCGCGCATTACAGGACAGGTCAATCGCAAGGTTTACGGAAGTGCTGAGGGCAGGTTGAACTCACCTGATGGTCCAATAGCCCTGCGTGCTGCAGCCCTCTATGTCATAGTCCCCATGGAACATTTTCTGACCAATGCGCCTAAAGAATATTTGGAGCAAATTTCTAAGAGCCCCGAAATTTTGGCATTTGTCGATCCGGAATTTGAGATTAATCCCTAACCATGAAATCTTTACAGGTGCTCATTACACGAAATGATTCAACAGTCCCATTGCCCAGGTATGCAAAGCCCGGTGATGCCGGTGCTGATTTAACCTCCACCATTGATTTTACATTGAAGCCGGGGGAGCGGGTCTTAGTTCCCACTGGAATCAGTATCGCCCTTCCACCTGGATACGTCGCATTGATTCATCCACGTTCGGGTCTAGCAATAAAACATGGTGTCAGCGTAGTGAATTCTCCGGGGACCATTGATGCTAGTTATCGGGGTGAAATCTCAGTTATTTTGATTAATTTAGATAGTGAATCTGCCGTGGATTTTAAAAAGGGGGACCGGATTGCACAACTCCTTATCCAGAAAGTGGAGCATGCAGATTTCATTGAAGTGTCATCGCTTCCGGGAACAGATCGTGGTACTGGTGGATTTGGATCGAGTGGGAGCGCATGAGCGAACATAATCAGGACCGAGACAAGGTTATGGACGCCTTAGGTGGAAAAAAAGGTCTCATTGACTCTGGTCTACCGGCTGTTATTTTTTTGATTGTTTTTAATGTTAAGGATGATCTAAAAATTGCACTTACATGGGCAGTGGTACTGTCAGTGTTTTTAGCAATTGTGCGACTTGCGCGCAAAGACACCGTTCAGCATGCAATCTCAGGTTTATTAGGTGTACTGATGTGTGCGTATTTTGCGAACAAGAGCGGTAATGCATCAGATTTTTATATTCCAAAATTGTTGACGAATCTTGCCTACGGCAGCGCGTATTTGATTGGTAATCTCGTCGGTTGGCCACTCTTGGGTGTCGTTTTGGGGCCGCTCCTAGGCGAAAACTTTACGTGGCGAAAAGATCCGCAGCGTAAAAAAATCTATATTAAAGCAAGTTGGATTTGGGTCGCTATGTTCTTTGCGCGTATTGCAGTTCAGTACCCAATTTACAGAAGTGGAAATGTAAATTTACTGGGAACCGTAAACCTAGCGATGGGCTACCCACTATTTTTTGCCGCAGCTTATTTATCGTGGCTGATAATAAAAACCGCACCGCCGGTTCATAAAAACGAAAACTAAAGGATGAAGCAGGCTTTAATCTGAACTTCTGCACTCGAAGAAGCAACAAAGAGTAATTCATCGCCGGCAGCAAATACTTCGTGAGCTTTCGCAGTTATTACGCGACCATCACGCACGATAGCTGCAAGGGCTGCATCATCCGGTAGGGCGATCTCTTCTACGGTTTTTCCTATACAGGCCGAACCATCAGGCAAAGTAAGTTCAACTAAGTTAGCTTGCCCTTTCTTGAAAGAAAATAACCTAACTACATCTCCAACGCTTACAGCCTCTTCCACTAGGGCGGAAATAATTCTTGGCGTGGAAACCGCAACATCTACACCCCATGAAGAATCAAATAGCCATTCATTTTTTGGATGATTGATGCGTGCCACAACACGTGGAACGCCGTATTCAGTCTTACCCAAGAGAGATGTAACTAAGTTAGCTTTGTCATCACCGGTTGCCGCGACCAATACTTGGCAGTTATTTAGGTGGGCATTATCTAGAGAAGTAATTTCGCAGGCATCTGCCATTAACCATTCAGCATCCGGAACGCTCTCTAACTTGAGCGCTTTAGGGTCTTTATCTATAAGCAAGACCTGGTGACCGTTATCAAGAAGTTCACGTGCAATTGCTCGCCCAACGTTCCCAGCTCCAGCAATAGCTATTCTCATTGACGATCGCCTTCCGGGGATGCTGCAAGGATTGACTCAACTCGTGCAATATCTTCATCGGCGACCATTACATGGATTAAATCACCTTGCTGTAAAACCGTATGCTCATCTGGAATCATTCCAACGCCAAGACGAGTAATAAATGCCACGCGCGCCGACGTTAATTGATCTATCAATAGAATTGATCGGCCGTACCAATCATTATGAGGATGCATTTCACAGAGTTGAATTGTTCCACTGGCATCGCGCCATTCTGAGCGTGAACCCTCTGGCAAAAGTCTGCGAAGAATCTGATCGGTCGCCCATAGGACTGTAGCTACTGTGGGAATTCCAAGGCGCTGATAAATTTCAGCACGTCCTGGATCATAAATTCGTGCAACAACATTGTTAACACCATACGTTTCACGGGCAACGCGAGCTGCCAAGATATTTGAGTTATCTCCGTTACTGACGGCAGCGAAGGCGTCGGCATCTTGAATTCCAGCCTCAAGTAAAGTGTCGCGATCAAAACCAACTCCAGTGACTGTTCGGCCCTTAAAATCTGGACCCAGACGCCTAAAGGCCTCACGAGCCTGATCGATGACTGAAACGGTATGACCAGCGGCCTCAAGTTCGGTAGCTAAAGAAGACCCGACTCGACCGCAACCCATGATGACTACGTGCACAGGTGACAACTTACACCCATAGGCTTACTTCCATGACATCATCAAAGAAAACACGCGTAGCAGTGGGGGATGTCTTAGACGTTGAGATTGAAAAAATTGCCCACGGGGGTCATTTCATCGCACGCCATGATGGAGCGGTTATTTTTATTAGACATGCTATTCCTGGTGAGAGATGTCGGATCCAGATTACCTCCACAGGCAGCTCGTTCAACCGGGCAGATGTTTTGGAAGTTCTCCAACAGTCACCAGATCGAGTCAATGCGCCATGTTCATTCTCTCACCGCTTGGGATGCGGTGGTTGCGATTTTCAACATATTTCAATTGCGCGCCAACGTCGCTTAAAAGCTGAGGTTATTGCTGAACAGTTCTTAAGGATTGCAAAGATGACAATCAATGTTGAAGTAGAAGAGATTGGTGATCCTTTGCATTGGCGTACAAGGGCGATTGCAACGACTAACCATCAAGGCAAACTAGGTTTTTATGGTTCACGGAGTCATAGTGTGATTCCGATCAACGATTGTTTGATTCTTACTGATGAAATGCGAATCTCTGAACTAGCAGCCAAGAGTTGGAAAGCAGATACACGCGTAGAAATAGCGGTATCTAGCACGGGTGAACGAAATATTGCACTGGCCCCTAGTAGAGGAGCTGAGAAAGCACGCCTGACTGAAGGTCCACAAGTTTTGCGCGAAGAGGTAGCTGGTAGAACTTTAGAGGTAAGCCAAGAGTCTTTTTGGCAAAGCCATAAACGCGCACCAGAAGTACTTACTAGAATCGTTTTAGATTTTGCTCACGTGCAAGAAGGCGAACGTGTCTTAGATCTTTACGGGGGAGTCGGTTTATTTACTTCAGCGCTGATTCCGTTAGTTGGGGAGTCCGGATCGGTTGAACTTTTTGAGGGTTCGAAAACTGCTACAAGTGATGCTATTCGAAACTTTTCTAACGATAGTAATGTGAAAGTTATAGTGGGAGATGTTGCAAAGTTAATACCTCGAGTTACAGATGCCGACGTAATTATTTTGGATCCACCACGCGAAGGCGCAGGCAAGTTAGTTTTGAGTGAGATTGCCCGAATTAAACCGCGAGCCGTTGTTTATGTAGCGTGTGACCCGGCAGCTCTAGCACGTGATTCTGCTTACTTTCTTGAGCTTGGCTATTCACTAGTAAAAATAAGGGCTTTAGATCTATTTCCAATGACGCATCACATTGAATGTGTTGCGATGTACCTGCCGATTAAGGTATCTTGACGCTCACATCCTTAACTTGGAAGGTGCATAATGAGTAAAAACTCTTTTAACGCAAAGAAAAATTTGGAAGTTGCGGGTAAGAGTTATGAGATTTTTGATATCTCAGCCATTGAAGGCGCAGCAACACTTCCATTTTCCTTAAAGGTTTTATTGGAGAATCTGCTTCGCACCGAAGATGGTGCCAATATAACTTCTGAGCACATTAAAGCCCTTGCACACTGGGATCCAACGGTTGAGCCTGATACTGAAATTCAGTTCACACCCGCTCGAGTTCTGATGCAGGATTTCACTGGGGTTCCATGCATAGTTGATCTAGCCACCATGCGTGAGGCCATCGTTGAACTTGGCGGTGATGCTTCCAAAGTGAATCCACTAGCGCCGGCAGAGCTCGTTATCGATCACTCAGTGATTGCAGATTCTTTCGGTACGAAGGATTCTTTTGAAAAAAATACGGACATTGAATATGAGCGAAATCAAGAGCGTTATCGTTTTCTACGGTGGGGACAAAATGCCTTTGATGAGTTCAAAGTAGTTCCACCTGGAACTGGAATTGTTCACCAAGTAAATATTGAATATTTAGCTCGTGTTGTCATGACGCGTGAAGTTTCTGGTGTCTTACGTGCATACCCAGATACGGTCGTGGGTACTGATTCACACACAACAATGGTGAATGGCTTAGCGGTTCTAGGTTGGGGAGTCGGCGGAATCGAGGCCGAGGCCGCCCTGCTTGGTCAACCAGTCTCAATGTTAATTCCCCGAGTTGTTGGCTTTAAGTTAACCGGTCAACTTCCACTCGGCACTACAGCAACTGACATGGCGTTAACAATTACTGAGATTCTACGTAAAGTCGGCGTTGTCGGAAAGTTTGTTGAGTTCTTTGGACCTGGCGTTGTATCTGTTCCAATGGCTAATCGCACCACAATTGGAAATATGAGTCCAGAATATGGCTCCACATGTGCCATCTTCCCTATCGATGACGAAACTTTGCGTTACTTACGCCTTACTGGTCGTAGTGATGATCAAGTTGCACTAGTTGAAAAATATGCGAAGTTACAAGGTTTGTGGCATGACCCTTCAGTTGCGCCACGTTTTTCCCAAGTAGTAGAACTAGATCTCTCCACCGTTGTTCCATCTATCTCAGGACCTAAGCGCCCACAAGATCGCATCTCATTATCTGATTCCAAAGCAGCATTTGCACAGATAATTCCAACGTATATGTCTGAAAAAACTGCCAAAGGTGAAGTCGCTGCTGGTAGCACGCGTGTAAAAAATGGTGATGTCGTAATCGCATCAATAACCTCATGCACCAATACTTCTAATCCTTCAGTAATGATCGGTGCCGCTCTATTAGCTAAGAAAGCGGTAGAAAAAGGTCTCACATCTAAGCCGTGGGTAAAAACAACACTTGCTCCGGGATCAAAAGTTGTGACTGATTACTACGATCGGGCAGATTTAACAAAATACATGCAGGCTTTAGGCTTCCACTTGGTTGGCTATGGTTGTGTTACGTGTATTGGAAACTCAGGCCCGCTTCCAGTTGATATCAGTAAGGCTATTAGCGATAGTGATTTAGCTGTAACCGCAGTGCTATCGGGTAACCGCAACTTCGAAGGACGCATTAGCCCAGATGTGAAGATGAACTATTTGGCATCACCACCACTAGTTGTTGCATATGCGATTGCCGGAACCATGGATCACGACTTTGAAAAAGACTCGCTGGGCAATGATAAAAATGGCGAGCCCGTCTACTTAAAGGATATTTGGCCATCGCCCGAAGAGATTCAATCGGTCATTGAAGCCTCGATTTCATCAGCGATGTTTACTAAGGATTATGCATCTGTCTTTGAGGGCGATCATCGTTGGAAGGCATTATCTACACCGGCAGGTAAGGTTTTTGAATGGGATTCCAAGTCAACGTATGTGAGAAAGCCACCGTATTTCGAAAACATGCCTAAGTCGCCATCACCAGTTACCGATATTTCAGCTGCACGCGTATTGGCTGTACTTGGAGACTCTGTAACAACCGATCATATTTCTCCAGCGGGAAATATTAAAGTCGATTCTCCTGCCGGTAAGTATTTAGCTGATCATGGAATTGATCGCAAAGATTTTAACTCTTATGGATCTCGACGCGGCAATCACGAAGTAATGATTCGTGGAACTTTTGCAAATATTCGCTTAAAAAATTTGCTGCTCGATGGTATTGAAGGTGGATTTACTCGCAACTTCTTAAATAATGGCGAGCAAACAACTATTTATGAAGCATCTGCGGCATATCAACATGCTGGTGTTCCATTAGTAATTATTGCGGGTAAAGAATATGGCTCAGGCTCCTCCCGTGACTGGGCCGCCAAGGGAACAGCTTTACTAGGTGTACGCGCAGTTATTGCCGAAAGTTTCGAACGCATCCACCGATCAAATCTGATTGGTATGGGAGTGTTACCTCTTCAATTTAAGGATGGGCAGAGCGCGGCATCACTGGGCTTAGATGGAACCGAAGTATTTTCAATCTCAGGAATTACTGCACTCAACACTGGGGGAGTGCCAAAAGAGTTGACGGTCACCGCTGGCAACACAAGTTTTAGCGCCATTGTGCGCATTGATACACCGGGTGAGGCTGATTATTATCGCCACGGTGGCATCATGCAGTACGTGCTGCGTTCGCTCTTGGGTTAGTTCTCGCATAAACTTGACGCTATGTTGAGCCAGATTAAATCGCCCGCCGATTTAGCAACCTTGTCTGTTTCTGAGCTCACTGAATTAAGCCAGGAGATTCGCACATTCCTTATTGAGAAGGTCTCTAAATCTGGCGGCCACCTTGGGCCAAACTTAGGTGTTGTTGAGCTCACGATCGCAATCCATAGGACCTTTGATTCACCTAAAGATATTGTGCTCTTTGATACCGGCCATCAATCCTACGTTCATAAGATTCTGACTGGACGTGCCGATAGTTTTGATCAACTGCGTCAACGTGGTGGTATCTCTGGATATCCCAATAGAAGTGAAAGCCCCGATGATGTTATCGAAAACTCACACGCATCAACTGCACTTTCTTGGGGCGATGGAATTTCACGTGGATTTCAACTTCAGGGTCGTGATGATCGTTACGTTGTAGTTGTTGTCGGAGATGGTGCGCTAACTGGCGGAATGTCGTGGGAAGCACTGAACAATATTGCGCCAGCCGAAAAACGTAATTTGATTATTGTCGTCAATGACAACGAGCGTTCATACTCGCCGACTATTGGTGGTGTTGCCACATATCTTTCAACGCTACGTGTTACTAGTGGCTATGAAAAGTTTCTTGACTGGGGTAAAGAAGTACTCCAAAAGACCCCTGTTGTTGGCGGACCTATTTTCGATACGCTGCATGGAGTAAAAAAAGGTATTAAAGACATCGTTGCACCACAGGGAATGTTTGAAGATCTGGGTCTTAAATATATGGGACCGATTGATGGACACGATATTGCTGCAATGGAGCGCGCACTCGCCCAAGCTAAGGCCTACGGTGCACCTATTTTGGTCCATGCAATTACCGAAAAAGGTCGTGGACATAAACCCGCTGTTGCCGATGAGGCCGAGAAGTTTCATGCAGTGGGAGTTGTTGACCCAGAAACGGGAGAGCCTCTAGCTAAGAGTGGAACAACGTGGACGAAGGTTTTTTCAGAGGAGATAGTCGAGGTCGGCGCTAAACGTAGCGATGTTGTTGCAATTACGGCGGCTATGTTAGGTCCAACTGGTTTAGATGAGTTCCAAAGGCGTTTTCCAGAACGAACTATCGATGTAGGAATTGCTGAACAGCATGCCGTTACAAGTGCTGCCGGAATGGCCTTTACTGGACTGCATCCAGTGGTTGCGGTGTACTCAACGTTTTTAAATAGGGCTTTTGATCAGATGCTTCTAGATGTTGCACTGCATAAGGCTGGCGTAACTTTTGTTCTCGATCGTTCAGGCATAACAGGTGATGACGGGCCCTCTCACCATGGAATTTGGGATTTAGCATTGACGGGAATAGTTCCGACCATGCATGTGGCCGCACCTAGAGATGGTGCACGACTGCGCGAACTTCTTAATGAAGCAATCGAGATCAATGATGCACCGTCGATGATTCGTTTTCCAAAGGGCGCAGTAACAAGTGATATTCCAGCTTTTGAACGTCGCGATGGAATAGATGTTCTTTACCGAGGCGAAAGTGCTGATGTACTGATGATTAGCGTGGGCGCCATGGCATCTGTTGCAGTAGAAGCGGCATCGCAGGCATATCGTGAAGGTGTTGGAGTGACAGTTATAGATTTGCGATGGGTAAAACCATTACCAGCGTCATTGATCACGATGGTCGAGCGTTACTCAACACTGGTAGTTGTGGAAGATGGCATTCGACATGCAGGTATCGGAAGTTCAATCTCTGAGTTGTTGCGTGATGCCGGAATTGATACGCCACTTCATTCCATTGGAGTCCCACTAGAGTTTATAGAGCACTCAAAGCGCAGCGAGATATTAAATGACCTAGGTATTACCGCTCAAAATATTGCGCGAAGTGTCGTTGAATGGAGCAGTACCTTTAAAGAAGAGATGCAACTCCAGCAGGATGAAAACGCTTCCCGCAAACAGACTCGCTAATACCTTCACGATCTAGATACGGCAAAATTCCACCTAAGTGCATTGGCCATCCAGCGCCCATCAACATACATAAATCAATTTCAGCTGGTGAGCTGACGACGCCTTCATCAAGCATCATTCTGGCCTCTACCGCAAGAGCGGTAAGTGCACGAAGACGAACCTGTTCAGCAGTCGAAGGTGAATTTCCAGGAGTGATTAACTCCAACGCTGCAGGATTAACCGATACCGAACCATCGTCAGCTTTTAAATAGAAGGTACGAATGCCTTTATCAACCATGGCTTGCATGGTGGGCGAAATTCGATATCGATCGCCCAAGTTGGCGTGCAATGTCTTTGACACATGAAGACCAACGCCTGGACCGACTAAGTCAAGAAGCTGGAAAGGGGACATAGGGAAACCGATTGAACTCATCGCACCATCTGCAATATCGGTAGGTGTGCCCTCATCAACTGCATCGGTAATCTCACCCATAAAGCGAGTGAGTAAGCGGTTAACAACAAAACCAGGTGCATCCTTACAAATAATCATCGTCTTCTTGAGCTCTTTGCCAACCGAAATCGCAGTTGCAGTTGTTGCATCATCAGTAGAACTTGTACGTGCTACCTCTAGAAGAGGCATAACAGCTACTGGGTTGAAGAAATGGAAACCGACAACACGTTCAGGGTTTTTTAAACCTTCGCTCATTTTTTCTACTGAAAGCGAGGATGTATTGGTGGCCAGGACGCATTCAGCAGAGACAATTGTCTCTAACTTTTTAAAGAGCTCCTGCTTAAGTGAGAGCTCTTCGAAAATTGCTTCAATAACAAAGTCACAGCCCACAAATACGTTCTGATCTGCTGAACCAGAAATCAAAAGTGCTAAACGTGCAGCAGCCTCAGGGTGCATCCGCTTTTTCTCGACAGCTTTATTAAGTTCATTTTTAACCCATGCCACACCTTTATCGGCGCGCTCTTGGTCAATGTCAGTCATGACGACAGGGCACTTTAGATTACGAAGGAGCAAAAGCGCTAGCTGGGATGCCATTAAACCTGCGCCAACAACTCCCACTTTGGTTACCTTGCGCGCTAATGCGGGCTTAGGTGCACCCTCTACTTTTTTGCGCTTCTTTTGAATTAAGTTAAAGGCATACAAAGAGGCGCGAAGTGAATCACTCATCGTGAGATCAGCGAGGGCTTGGTCTTCAGCATCAAATCCAACTCCGCGCGCGTTAGTCTTTGCAGCGGCAATAAGTTCGAGCGCTTTCATAGGGGATGCGATAACAGCGCCACCATATTTTTTAAGAGCCGCTGCTTTTCCAGTAGCTAAAGCGCTTTCCCATGCAGAATCATTGCTGTAATCCTTGCGCTCTATTGTGTGTGAACCGTTAAGAACACTGGCAGCAAAACTTATTGAACGCTCGATGAAATCGGCGGGATCAAAAACGGCATCGACAACTCCAAGGTTGAGGGCATCCTTAGCTTTCATCATTGTGTTGTTATTGAGTGCATTGAGCATAATTATTTGAACCGCACGTTCTGGACCGATTAATTTAGGCAGAATCGTAGCTCCGCCCCACCCTGGAACTAAACCTAGGAATACTTCTGGCAAAGCGGTGAAAGCAGTGCTCGCCAATGTCCGGTAATTACAGTGGAGACCAACTTCTAATCCACCGCCGAGAGCTAAGCCATTGATGAAAGCGAAAGTTGGAATACCGCATTCGTCTAAGCGCCGAAAAACATCGTGACCCAGCTTGCCGATAGCTACAGATTGGTCACGATTTTTAATGAATGAAACTGCGGACAAGTCGACTCCAGCTGCAAAAATAAATGGCTTTCCTGTAATAGCAATAGCAGCTGGCTTGCGTGAAATTGCTTCAGTAATTGCGGCATTGAGTTCGGCCAGAGAAGATGGCCCAAATGTGTTTGGACGGTTATGGTCATGCCCGTTATCTAAAGTAATTAAAGCAAGGTTTCCGGTACCACCAAATGCGCCAAGATTGATATCACGAACTAATGCATGAGTAATAACTTCTTCTGAAGCACCTTCAGGCAATTTAATCTCAGTTGTCATTTGCTTGCTCCTTTAAAGTATGGGTTTTCCCAAATAACGGTTCCACCCATTCCAAGTCCAATACACATAGTTGTTATTCCATAACGCACTTCTGGATGTGCTTTAAAGCTTGTAGCTAAGTTCAGAATCAAGCGCACACCCGAAGAGGCAAGTGGGTGACCAACTGCAATAGCTCCACCAAATGGATTTACACGCGAGTCATCATCTGCTATTCCAAAATGTTCTAAGAAGGCTAAAACTTGAACGGCAAAGGCCTCATTGATTTCAAAAAGTCCTATGTCTTCGATAGTTAAGCCAGCTTGCTTAAGGGCTTTAATTGTCGAAGGCACTGGACCGTAGCCCATAATTTCTGGAGCAACACCGGCAAATGCGTACGTAACTAAACGAGCTTTAACCGTCAAACCAAGTTCATTCGCTTTATCTTCACTAGCTAGAAGGGCAGCTGTTGCACCATCATTTAAACCGGAGGAGTTACCAGCTGTTACGCGACCAGATGGACGAAAGGGAGTTTTCAATGTTGATAAGCCATCCATAGTTGTTGCTGGACGGGGCGGTTCATCAACTGTTGCAACTGTCCACCCTAATTCAGCACTACGCGCCGCAGTGGGAATTAAATCAGCTTGAATTATTCCGGCCGCATATGCATTGGCAGTTTTTACTTGTGAGTTGAAAGCATATGTATCGGCACGTAACTTTGTAATAGTTGGGAAACGATCATGTAGGCGCTCTGCCGTTGCTCCCATCGCAAGTGCATCTTGCTCAACAATTCTTTCAGCTAGAAAGCGCGGGTTAGGATCTAAACCTTCACCGATGGGGTGATTGCCCATATGCTCTACGCCGCCTGCAATTGCAATCTCATTTGTTCCCATGGCAATTGCTCCGGAAATTGTTGTAACTGCAGTGAGCGCGCCAGCACACCAGCGATCAATCGAATACCCAGGTACTGTGTTTGGTAGTCCGGCCAACAATGTTGCACTTCGTCCGATGTTCATACCTTGATCACCGGTCTGTGTTGCAGCAGCAATGGCTACATCTTCGATGCTGGCATGATCGACGAGTGGATTTCTATCGAGTAAACCGCGAATCGCACGGACCATCAAATCATCGGCGCGCGTTGCCGCATACATGCCACCGGCCTTACCAAAAGGTGTGCGAACTGCATCGACTAAGACGACTCTGCGAGACATACAAACTTCCTTTGCTTCACGGTGTGGGTCTTATGTTACTCGTCAGTAAAGATTTGCAACACCCGTGAAGTCTAGGCCAAAGCTGAAGCCTTAACCCTCTTTTTTTCGAGGTAGAGACCGAGAACGGTGACGAGGAAGAGGGTATAGACGCCTGCTTGTAGCCATGAGGTGTTGGCATCAAAGCCCACTGATCCAGAGAGGAAGGCTCCTACAAGAGAGTGGGGACCGATTATGGAGGAGAAATCGAAAATATATGATTCTGCGCCCGGTAAGTATCCAAGATCTTGGAATTCATGGACGGCATAGGAGAGAACCCCAGCGGCAACGACTATCAAAGCCACGCCTGTATAGGTAAAGAACTTCGCAAGATCTATTTTTAACGTCGCCTTGAAAATTAAATAGCCGATAGTAATAGAGGTGGCAAAACCTGTAATTAAACCGAGTGCTGAACCCACGGGATCGGCCACGCTTCTAAAGTTTGAATAAACAAAGATTGATGTTTCAAGGCCTTCGCGAATAACGGCAAAAAACGCTACCCCAGCAAGGGCTAGAGGGCCTGCAAGGAAAGCGCTATCTACTTTGTTTGCCAGATTACTGCGTAAACTTCTCGCAGTCTTCTTCATCCAAAAAACCATCCCCGTAACCAAAATGACTGCTAACAAAGACGTCACTCCAGCAAACAGCTCACTTCCACGATCTGAGAGTGTTCGAGAGGTAAAGTTTAAAAGAGCGCCAAGGACCAGGCTCAGGGCAACTGCTGCTGCAACACCGATCCATACATAGATCACAAGCGGCTTGCGATTACTCTTTTGCACATAGGCAATCACAATCCCCACGATAAGGGCGGCCTCTAGGCCCTCACGGAGGGCGATAATGAATGAGCTGAGCATGGGAAAAATCTAGAGGATGAGGGCGAATTACGCAACTCTTTCGTTGCGTAATTCATCACACCTCGGGTGTGGCTTCACCCTCTGGCTCTTCAACGATCACAGCTTCGCGCTGGAGTAAGGCCGTAGCCACCGTTGGGGCAACCAAATCAATCTGCCACGCGCGCGCACCTAATGCAGCCATGGCACCCCTCACTGACGCCTCGTCGTAGAGTTGATTCGATGCAGCAGGAGGGTTCCAACACAGGCGGCGGATTATTTCAGGGGAGATTAAATTTTCAACTGGAATCTGATTGGTCGTAGCGATGATGTCGATACCCGCCCTAGCGTGAGAAAGCGGCGCGTATTTTTCTGGGAAACGATCGTGCCACAATTTTATCGGTGGCAACGTATCAGCGTTTGTACGAAGTGGTGGCCACTCACTCTCTGGTAACGCAACTGCCTGCGCAATGACCTCTAACCAGGTTGGAAAATTTTCTAACCAACGCGCACGTAATCCAAGTGGGCGCAGCGCTTTTTCAAACTCTTTCTTTGTAGTGGGTGCAGCTAATGCCAGTTCAACAATTGCTGAGTCATTGAGAAGTTTGCCGCCAGCGATATCTTGTGCCGATGCGATTGCATCGCGCTCAATCCAAAGCGCTCGAATTATTGCTAAGTGATCTCTGCGTTTAATTTTGTGCATGCCAGATGTACGTCGCCAAGGATCAACACGTGGTGGCGCAGGAGGAGCTTTTAGAATCGCAGCAAACTCTTGTTCTGCCCATTCTAATTTATTTGCTTGAGAGAGAATGGAATGCATCACTTCACGTAATTCCACGAGAAGTTCGACATCTAGAGCTGCATACGTCAACCAATCCTGTGGAAGTGGACGCGTGGACCAATCTGCTGCGCTATGTTCCTTGGCAAGTATGACGCCCATCAGTGATTCCAATAATGGGCCAAGACCTACACGCGGTAAACCCGCAATTCTGCCTGCTAATTCAGTGTCAAAAAGTTTTATTGGATTAATTCCAATTTCACGCAAGCATGGCAGGTCCTGTGTGCTGGCATGCAAGATAACTTCATCAGTGTTGAGAAGTTCATTGAGCGATGCAATAAGTGGGTTCGCAAGCCCAAATGGAATTGGATCAATTAAATGCAGCCCGCCTTCATTACGCTTAATCTGAATCAGATAAGCACGTGCGCTATAACGAAAGCCTGAGGCACGTTCGGCATCTACGGCAAATGGTCCATTTCCTTTTTGCAGCGCTGAGATCGCATCACTCAGTGCGGCATCCGTATCAATTACTGGGGGAGTTCCTGCGGCAGGCGTGAGTAGGGGAACTGCTTGCACAACTTCTTCCATCAAAATTCCTAACGGCGTCTTTGTGCATTAAGTGCAGATACGCCCATAGGAATTGGTTCAAGCCCAGCTACCTCAGATATGAGAGTGCACCAACCTGAGATATGTTTCATGAGCTCTAATGGGTTAGAAACAAGAGGTGTCCACGAAGCGCGGATTTCAATCTCAGATTCATCATGGCGAGGAGATAATTTGCCGAAGGAGGCGCTAGAAACGCGGGTTACAGTTCCGCTGGGAGCTGCAATCTCACATTCATTATCGGCGAGAGATTGCAAAAACCAGCTCCAGCCAACCTCAGGAAGTAATGGGTCCGCCTGCATAACAACATCGACATCTGCGCGAACAAAGGTGACGCAGCGAAATTCGCCATCCCACGTATCTTGCCCACCAGGTTCATGCAGCAAAACAAAACGGCCAGAAGCGATCTCATCTTCGTCATCGCCAAGTAGACCATTGCTGACATCGGCTGAAAATGCAAAGGCATATGTTGCTAGTTTTTGAGGCGCAGGAACTTCTTCCAGGATAACTTCTGACCTCGGGGTAAATTCCCGCAGATGGGTGATCAATCTTTCGAAAGCTGCAGAATCCATCTTCTAAGAGTAAAGAATTAGAAAGGGATATTCAGGGAGGCGGGGCTGTAACCTTGTATGCATGGCATCACTTTTAGCACTGATATCGAGCCTCTTATGGGGTAGTGCCGATTTTGAAGGAGGCCGCCTGAGTAAAAAGCACGCACCTCTTGCGGTGCTGGGAGTTTCACAAGTCTTAGGTTTAGTTTTTGGTCTCGTGCTCGTCGTGATTTCTTATAGCTCAGATAACACAATATTTTCAGATGTGAGTTTTCTTATTCCAGGAATTTGTGCGGGCTTTCTTGGCTATTGCGGCTTGGCATGTTTATACGCCGGTCTTGCAACGGGCAGCATGGGTGTTGTTTCACCGATAAGCGCCCTCAGCGCAGTTATCCCAATGACATATTCAGTGATGCACGGAGAAAAACTTTCAGCACTTACTTCACTAGGGATAGTTTTTGCATTGGCTGGAGCATTTTGTGCAAGCGGACCGGAGTTAAGTGCTGGTGTGCCTCTGCGCCCACTCTTATTGGCAATCGGTGCGGCTTGTGGTTTTGGAACGGCACTTACATTTATTTCGATAGGTTCGCAAACAAATGCTTTGCTAACGATGGTGACGATGAGATTGGCAACATTTGTTGTTACAGCTGGATTAGCAATCAAGTTTAAAACTCTGGGTGGTTTTGCCACTGCGGAATTTCCTGGTCTAATTTTTATGGGTATTGCTGATTTTCTGGCGAACTTGTTACTTGGTGTTGCTTGCAACAATGGTTCGGTCTCTGTTGCAATGGTTCTTGGATCTTTTTATCCGATTGCCACTGCTGTTCTTGCATTCCGATTTTTGAAAGAACGTTTACATTTTGTCCAATACATTGGAATCGTTCTAGCGGTAGCAGGTGTGGCTTTAATTTCAGCTTTCTAACTTACTGGCGTGATAGAACTTTGTCCCGTCAATTTCATGCATGGTGCAGTGTGGGAAACTTTTAAGCGCAGAATTCCAATCAAAGACATGCGCGCCACCAACAGCAGATGTAATCGTTAGATAGAGGTCGTCCAGGCTTTGTTTTTCTAACAATTCGTGCACGAGTGAAGCTCCAGCTTCGATGTGAATTTTTGAACCGAACTCTTTTCGTGCAGCTTCAATTGCATCGGTGATGGATAGATTCCACAGACAAGCATGTGGGTTCTGCGGAACTGGATTTATCTCTCCGCGAGAAATAATGACCAGAGGAGCTGGCGTCTGTGAGTATGGTTCTGCACGTGCCGTATTTCCACCGATGATGATGCAGTCATAACCTTTGCGCCGTGCCAGGAAGTCGGCGCGATCTGCTGGTGTACTTATTCGGGAGGAGTTCGTGCTCCAGGTTGTTGAGCCATCGATGCCTACAACGAGTGAGGCTGAGATACCCATAGGGCCCATCATCGCATTTTCACGCCTAGTTCACAGAATTAAGCCCCTCATAAGTTGAGCCGATGGGTTAAAGGTAGTTAGCCTGTGACGTATGTCAGCCCTGTTTCGAGCCACGTTGAGTGGGCTAGTGGGCGCAGCCCTGGCACTAGCGGTTCTGACTCCTTCGGCACAAGCGGCGCAAACGTTGGAGCAAGTTCAAGCCAAAGTTCAGCAGCTCGAAGAAGATGCAACAAGTGCAGCAGAGGGTGCCCAAGAGGCCAAAGTGAAATTGAACGCACTTACTAGAACTCTTGATGGAATTAAGGCTAAAGCTGCCGTTCAAGGCAAGACGCTCAGTGTGCTTCAGAAATCTTTAGGAACTATTGCAATCGAGCAGTACAAGGCCGGTGGTTTAAGTCAGAGTTTAGAATTATTATTTTCATCAGACCCAACGTTATACCTCTCTTCCGCCGGATCCCTCGATGCAATCACTCGTCGCAAGTCGGCAGAGTTACGTAAATATGAAGCGGCCCAACAGCGATTAAATGCAACCACCTTAACTGTTAATGACAAATTAGCACTGGTGACGGCGGCGCAGAAGAAATTTAAGGCCCAATCCGCACTTGCACTCTCTAAATTACAAGAAGCAGAAGTTCTTTTATCAAAGTTAAAAAAAGCAGATAGAGAACGTTTAGCAAAGCTAGCAGCCGAACAAGAAGATGCAGATCAGGCTTCATCTCAAGCCGCAGCTCTTTCAGCTAACGGTGTTTCTGGACGAGCTGGAATTGCTTTAAAATTTGCACTCAAACAAATTGGTGATAGATATGTTTTCGGTGCTGCAGGTTTAATTACGTGGGACTGTTCAGGATTGACTATGCGAGCTTTTCAAGCAGCAGGTGTCTCACTTCCACACTCATCGGCAGCTCAATCTCGCATGGGTAAGAAAGTTTCACTCAAGGCACTTAAGCCTGGGGATCTTTTATTCTTTGGGCGCCCAGTTTCACATGTCGGAATTTATTTAGGCGGGGGCAAAATGGTGCATGCTCCACGATCTGGATCTAGAGTAAAAGTAACGACGAGTGGCTCATTAGGTCGCAAACCATTGGTTGGAGCCCGCCGTTATTAAACCTATGATCTTTGTGACAAACGATTTCGGCCCACGAGCCGGCGGCATTGAAACTTTCGTTATTGGACTAATTGAACGCTTACCCTTTGGCTGCGTAACTGTTTTTACATCCGATCAAGGTGACACTTCCGATTATGATCGTGAGTGGCAGCGTACGCACGGCGTAAAAGTAGTGCGGGACCGATCAAAAATTCTGCTCCCCACACCCAGAGTGAATAGAGCTGTGGCACGAATAATTAAGAATGATCAGATTAAGACCGTGGCATTCGGGGCAGCTGCACCCTTAGCGCTCATGTCACCTACGCTCAGACGTGCCGGCGCGGAACGAATCGTCGCCCTGACGCATGGGCATGAAGTGTGGTGGTCAAAGGTTTTTCCATTTAACGTAGCGATGAGGTTTATTGGAAATACAACCGATGCCTTAACATATCTAGGAAATTTCACGAAGCGTGAAATCTCGCAATCATTGAGCTCTAAAGGTACTAAAGCGATGGTAAAGATTGCTCCTGGAATCGATGTAGAACACTTTAGACCGGTCGATGCAAGTGGGCTGAAAAAAGAGTTAGGTCTTGAGAATAAGAAAGTTCTGATCTCCGTTGGAAGACTGGTTCATCGCAAAGGTCAAGATAAGTTGATTGAAGCGATGCCCACCATTATCGCGCAGATTCCGCAGGCACATTTAGTAATAGTAGGCGAGGGCCCTTACCGTGAAAATCTCACACAACGTGTAGACAAACTGGGATTAGCTTCACATGTCAGTTTTATAGGTCGAATTCAGTACTCGGAACTACCGCACTATTTATGTGTTGGAGATGTCTTTGCCATGCCTTCTCGGTCACGTTTTTTTGGTCTGGAGGTTGAAGGTCTAGGGATTGTGTATTTAGAAGCTAGTGCATGTGGTCTGCCAGTGATTGCGGGTGCATCGGGTGGAGCACCGGATGCGGTGCTCGAAGGAGTTACGGGAGTAGTAGTAAATGGTTTAGATGTTGAGGCTATAGCGACTAGCTCGATTGAACTTTTGCGTGACGCAGATACTAGAAAACGAATGGGAGCTGCAGGGCGCCAATGGATTCAAGACCAGTGGCGATGGGAGTTATGGGCTAAGGAATTTTCTGCTCTGCTACACAACTAATTTATGAATTCTGGCTTTATTCACTGCGGCAGTTCGATTTGATACTTCCAATTTTCTAAAAATCGAAATGAGATGTGTTTTAACGGTGGACTGGCTCAGAAACAGGGTTTTGGCAATCATCTGAGTGGTGTTACCGCTCGGCAACAGAGCCAAGACATCTAACTCGCGCGCAGTTAAATGAAAACTCTCTTTCCGCGCCATGATCGCCCGATTTATACCCTGTGCGGAAAAACTTAGCGGAGATTTAGTTGCGAACTCTATTGCAGAAAGAAGTTCACTTATGGCAGCAGTTTTATTAACATAAGCGCTTGCTCCAGCTCGCATGGCCGCAAGAATATGGGAGTCATCCTGACTTAAAGTTAGAACTACAACCCCGATTGTTTTCGATATTTTTCTAGCCCATAGAATAATATCGAAGCCACTGCCGTCGGTAAGATTTAGATCAACGATGATTACATCGGGATTAATATGGGCTATTACTGCACGTGCTTCGGCTTGAGATGCAGCTTCACCCGTCACTTCATAACCCGCGCTACTGAGTGCTCGCTTAAGACCCTCACGAACAATGGTGTGGTCATCGATGATGACTACCCGAATCATCGACTCGTCCAAGGAACGGTAATTTGAACTCTAGTACCGGTATCTGTGGAGTCAATTGTGAATTGACCACCTATGTCATGTATTCGCTCAATCGCGCCGCTGATCCCACTTCGACCAGCTTTAGTGCCGGCGCCACCAATGCCGTCATCAGCAATAGTTACGGAAATTTTATGTGCCTGAGCATGCTCATCTATATTGCGAATTAGTTCATTAAATACCCTTGATAATTCATATTTCTTATCAAAGGTGTGAGTTAAATCCTGCGATGCATGGTCGGATCGAAGTTCAAAAATCTCACGGCGAACTCGGTCGATTGCCTCACTGACATTGAACCTGAGTTCGCGCAGATCTGCACGAATTTCATTAGGTGTGTTCACCTGAGCAACGATGGCATCGATGAAATAACTCAACCCCACGAGATCTTGGGCTATCCCATCGTGTAACTCTTGTGCGAGTCTTACTCGCGCTGTGGTGCTCACATAAGTTTTACTTGGTGAAGAGTTGTTCAATCTCCTTGGCAAACTCTTTAGCAACGACATGTCGTTTGATTGAGAGCTTGGCAGTTAAATGACCACCGGCAATCGTGAAGTCTGTTGGCAAGATGACAAATTTTCTAATGGATTCAGCCTTGCTGACCGCCTTATTAGCGTCATCAACCGCAGTTTGAACTACCGAAATCAAGTCAGGATCGTGGGCCAAATCCGCCATAGATGCGCCCTCCTTCTTATTATTAGCAACCCAGGTCTTCAGAGCATCCTGGTCGATGGTTATAAGCGCAGCGATGAATGGTTGGTTGTCACCAACAACCATGCATTGACTTACTAGTGGGTGTGCGCGTAGGCGATCTTCAAGAACTGCAGGTGCAACATTTTTACCACCGGCGGTAACAATCAACTCTTTTTTACGTCCTACGATATAGAGGAAGCCTTCGTCATCAAGTTTTCCAAGATCTCCCGATTGGAACCAACGATCCTCAGTGAAGACTTCACTATCTGCAGCCGAGTTATTCCAGTAGCCGCGCATCACGATAGGTCCGCGAATTAATACTTCACCATCGTCAGCAATTTTGATTGAAGTACTTGGCAGTGGGCGACCAACTGATCCAACGCGATGGGCCGAAGACAAATTCAGTGTTGCTCCAGCTGTAGTTTCGGTTAAGCCGTAGCCCTCCAAAATAGTGATTCCAGCACCGCGATAAAAGTGGCCAAGGCGTACGCCCAATGGGGCGCCACCTGAAATAGCGGCCTCTACTTTGCCACCCATGCCTGCACGAATCTTGGAGTAAACAAGTTTGTCAAAGAGCTTATGTTTGATTGACAGTAGTGGCGAGATAGATTTCTTATCCATGTTCTCGGAGTATGCAATTGCAACTTCTGCGGCTTGAGCAAATATTTTTCCTTTACCTGCGGCAACTGCACGAGATTCTGCACCGTTGTAAATCTTTTCAAAAATTCGCGGAACTGCTAAAACAAATGTTGGCTTAAATGAGGCTAAGTCAAAAGGTAATCGTCCAACCGGATCACTGCAGTGTGCTAAATGTAATCCAGCAGCCACGGCTCCCACTTGCACCATTCGTCCAAAGACGTGAGCAACAGGTAAAAACAGGAGTGTCGAACCGTTGGGCTTAAGGAACAAATCTGCCGCACCTTGAACAACATTTCCGCACTCAGATAGGAAGTTACTGTGGGTTAAGACAACACCTTTGGGCTTACCGGTAGTTCCAGAGGTATAAATTATAGTTGCAATGGTGTCAGGTACTAAAGAATTACGGCGGCGATCAATTTCATCATCGCCTATATGTGCACCAGCGGTTTTTAAAATAGATAAAACATCTTCTGTCATTGTCCATACATGTTTAGTGTGAGAGGGCAGCACTGAGGTAACGAGATCACGTAATGCGGGGGTTTCAACAATGATTCCTACAGAGCCCGAGTCATTGAGAATCCAATCAATTTGTTCAGCCGATGATGTGTCATAAACCGGAACAACGATTCCTCCTGCAAACCAGATAGCAAAATCTAGAATCGTCCATTCATAACGCGTGCGAGACATAATCGCGACGCGATCACCAATTTGAATACCTGCGGCTATTAATCCTTTAGCCGTAGCTCGAATCTCTTGCTCGACGTCACGTGCCGTAAGACTCTGCCACGCATCTCCTAGCGGGCGAGACATAATGATGCGCTCTGGTTCAAACCAGGCGCGTTCAGCGATCAGATTAGTCAGGTTGCCGGCGGTTGCAGTTGGGACAAGGGCTGGATTAGTGATTTCATTCATAGCCCTAACGCTAGCGCGAGGTTTCATAAATTGGGAAGAGGAGTAACCTTGCGCCATGAGCGATTTGAGCACAGCAACCATCTCCATTGATGCCCCATTGGCAGCAGTGACTGAGATCTTATTTGCCCTGGAGAAGTACCCAGAATGGTCGAGCTCCATTAAGGCCGTTGACGTCATCGACCGCGATGAGCAGGGTCGGGTCACAAAGGCCAAGATGACGATTGATGCGGGCATGATGAAAGACCGAGTTATTTTGGATTACGACTGGTCGAAGTCGCCGTCGGTTTTAAGTTTTTCTCTCGACGATGCCGACCTGTTAACTGCTATGGATGGCTCTTATGAATTAAAAAGTATTGATGAAGATACAACGAGTGCTACGTATTCTCTCACAGTGGACTTATCAATGCCGATTCCCTCCATGATGCGTAAAAAAGCAGAGAAGGCAACCATCGATCAAGCTCTAGCCCAGCTCAAAGCCGTTTTAGAGGCTTAACCTCTGATGGCCTATGCGATCGGTATCGATGTTGGTGGTACAAAAGTATTAGGTGGCGTTATCGATGAAAATGGAAAAGTTCTAGCTACTGCACGTAAAGATACGCCTAGACAAGGCGGCTCGGCTTTAACCGCGGCGATTGCAGATATTGCAAAGGAACTCTTGCAAGAATTTACGGTGACATCCGTTGGAGTATCTGCCGCTGGGTTTGTTTCATCGGATCGAAAAACCATGTTAGCTACACCCAACATCGCTGATTGGAATGGCGTTAATTTAGATAGTGAACTTTCGCAATTAATCGGAGTTCGAGTTGTAATTGAAAATGATGCAAACGCTGCTGCTTGGGGCGAGGCAAAGTTCGGTGCTGGACGAAATCAAGATCATTTAATGATGCTCACTGTCGGAACTGGTATTGGTGGTGGCATCGTTGTTAATGGTGCTTTGTATCGGGGAGCATTTGGAATCGCTGCCGAGTTTGGTCACCTTCGTGTTGTTCCAGATGGTCATTTGTGTGGATGTGGCGCTCGTGGATGCTTCGAGCAGTATGCATCGGGAAATGCATTATTACGCCATGTACGTGAAGCTATAAATGCGAGCCCAGAAGTTGCTCGAAATCTTTTATCTAGAGGCGATGGAACTGTTGCAGGTTTGACGGGTCAAGCAATTACACAAGCAGCCCGTGATGGTGATCCAGTGGCCCTGGCTGCCTTTAATACAACGGGTCAGTGGTTAGGTGCCGGCATTGCATCGCTGTCAGTTCTATTGGATCCAGCGTGTGTCGTTATTGGCGGGGGAGTAATAGATGCTGGTGAGATTCTTCTGGCTCCCACTCGTGAGTCACTGCAGCGAAATATGCCATTTGCAGGAAAACATCCTTATCCAGAAATCATTGCTGCTGAATTAGGCAATGAAGCTGGACTAGTGGGAGTAGCGGATTTAGCGCGCCTTTAATTTTCAAAGGGGTAGGAGAGACCAATCTGGCGACGAATCTGATCCATAGTCTGCATCACTGCCATAGTTTCACTCCAGGGCATTAAGGGCGATTCGAGCAGTTCTGAGCGTACAACTCGCGCCATTTCTATTGCCTGTTCGCGAAGACCGTGACCGATATATGAATTCGGATATTCGGTAATCTGGCCATCGGAGGTTATTACGCGCATCGCTGCTGGATTATAGAAGACACTATCAATTTCTAAGCGAGCTAATAAACCAGAGACCACTGCTCGGCATGGTGTGCGTGCAATCATATTTGTTGTAATAACTGCTTGTGCACCATCGGCATAATCAAAGATTGCGCTGGTTTGCTCATCTACACCACGATCAGTCATAACCGAAGAAGATGTAATTTTTTCGGGCGCACCTAAAATAAAATGTGCAAAGGAAACTGGATAAATTCCCAAATCTAGTAAAGCCCCACCGGCAAGTGCTGGATCAACTAAGCGTTGAATATTTCTATCAACTAAGCGTTGTCCATGATCTGCTTCAACACTATAAATTCTTCCTAAAACACCACTGCGTAAAATTTGGCGAACTTGTGCAATATGTGGCAGATAGCGCGTCCACATAGCTTCAAGTAGTGCAACTTTATTTGTAGTTGCAGCATCAATCATCTCTTGTGCTTCGTGTGCTGAAATTGCAAAAGGCTTTTCACACAGAACGGGCTTGGCAGCATTAAGTGCAAGCATCGTATGCTCTTTATGAAATGGGTGTGGCGTTGAAACATAAATCGCATCTACATCTTTATCACGAACTAAATCTTGGTAGCTTCCGTATGCTCTTGCACCTGGTATCGAGCGGGCAAACTCTTCGGCTTTTTCTTGGCTGCGTGAGCCGATTGCAGTAACCGAATGACCTTCTACCAACTTCAAGTCGTTAACAAATGCGCTAGCGATTCCACCTGTACCTAAAATTCCCCAACGAAAATTACTCATACGTGTGCACCGTCATCATCGTGATCTCCGCGATTAAACCAACGAGCAAAGGCCTTCTTCGCACTCATGAAAGTTGATCGCAGATTTTGTCGTGGTGGTATCGGGGCTATGAATCGCTCGGCATTATCCAGACGATCTAAATCATCGAGAAAGGTTGTAGGGGATGACTCATCGAGGGAGAGCCCTTCGACAATGGATTCAAATTCGCTGCGCATCAGCTCATTCTCATCATTGGCGTCATTACTTGGAGTTTTACTCACCCCCAGATACTGTCATATGGCGCAATAGCGGCTAAATTAGGCACGTGTTCAATAACTTGCCCTATGGAATCTTGCGGGCCTTTTTGACCCCTTTCCTGATGAGCGCCTTCCGCCCCAAAGTTAAAGGCCTCCGCAATGTCCCTAGTAAGGGACCAGTCATCATCGCCTCTAACCACTTATCTTTCAGTGATTCGATTTTTATGCCCTTAGTCGTGCCGCGCAAAGTAACGTTCCTGGCAAAGAGTGAGTACTTCACTTCTCCTGGACCGAAAGGCTTATTGAAGAAACTAACCTTCAAAGCTCTGGGCCAAGTTCCAGTGGATCGCTCTGGTGGTCGGCGGTCAGAGGCTGCGTTAATTACCGGACTTCAAGTCTTGGCAGAAGGAAAGTGTTTAGGAATCTATCCTGAAGGAACGCGTTCTCCAGATGGGCGACTCTACAAAGGACGTACAGGAATCGCACGACTTGCCATCGAGTCAGGTGCTCCAGTTATACCCGTGGCGATGTCAAACACCGACAAGATCCAACCAACTGGTCAGGTTATTCCTAATCTGCACCGCGTTGGAATGGTTTTTGGCGAGCCGATGTACTTTGAAGGCGACTCAACTGATCAACAGTTTTTGCGCTCTGTCACTGATCAGATCGTTGCAAAAATCGCGCAGATGTCTGGACAAGAGTATGTAGATATTTATGCGCCAAAAAAGAGTAAACCCGATGACATCAATGTCGCCGGCGAGGAAGATTAAAGCTTCTCTAAAGCGTTTCTAGAAACTAGATAGGTACATGTAGGACATTCGCTACCTGGATCAGGAATCTCACCTTCAAGGACGTTAATGAAACCTTTAATTGTGTCCAAGAAGTGCGGGACATTGCGCTCGACGGGTAAGTATTTTTGAGTGACAGAGAATCCATAAGAGTTCTTATCTTCGCCAATAGCCGTGACTGGATTCCAGACAAGTAACCCAATCGATGCAACGGTAGCTGGCTTACCTGCCGCTGGATTTTCTAATGCAAAGGCATAGGCCTCTAACTGTGGAGAATAGAACGCGCCATTATCGCGAGCGCTATCAGATACTTTGCAGTCGATAAGTCCCAGAGTTCCATCCTCGTTTGTTGAGACTAAATCGTATTTACCTAATATGCGCCATCGGGTATCAACACCATTGATCTGCAGCGGCTTACTCTTCACCCATTCGCCCCACTTAGTGATGGTGCCGGGACGTAGTGAGGCATCGATTGTGGGCATATCTGCGTGGTGAAAATGCTCTTCCTGCATGTTTGCAAAAGTTCCAACAAGGGGAAACTGCCCAGGCATGATTACTTTGTACCAGTACTTAATCCATAGACAGCGTTTACATGTTGAAAGGCCGAAAGTTAAATCCGAAGGAGAGATATTTTCGCGGGCAGGTTTGGATGGTTTATTCATGTGCTCAGTCTGCCTTTAGCCACTGACAATTGCTGATATCAATACAGCCGTGCCCAGAACTATCATGATGCTTCCGCCTGTGGCGCGTAGTTTCTCAAGGCGCTGAGGATCTGTTGCTAGCCATTGACGCGCAGTACCGGCCAATAAACCCCACGAGCCATCGGAGATAAATGCCAGAATCGAAAAAATAGCCCCGAGCAAAATTAACTGTGCAGTAACGCTTCCGCGATGGCGATCAATGAATTGAGGCAACACTGCAGCATAGAAAACTATCGCCTTTGGATTCAGCGCTCCAACCCAAAAACCATCTCGAATTGAGCGACTGATGCTGGGAGCAATGTCGCCTTGGTTAGTCATATCTGCAGCGTGCACTCGGCGCTGGCGGATTGCATCGATACCTAAATAAATTAAATAAAGTCCACCGCCCCATTGCACTGCACTATAGGCAAGATCTGAGCGCTGTAAAACTGGACCAAGTCCCAGCGCAACAAAAACCGAGAGAATAAAAGATCCAGAGACGTTTCCTGCGACGGTAAATACGGCGGTTTTGCGTCCCCATGCAATGGCGCGAGCGATAACAAATAAAACGCTGGGGCCTGGAGCCAAAATGATTACCATCGCGGCCACGATGTATTCAGTAAGCCGCGATGGAATCACCATATAACTAGATTAGTTGTTACCTCGAGATGATGCAATTGAGTGAAGCACTCTGTAGCCAACAATGGCAACTAATGTTGCATTGATGATTCCACTGAATGTGTAATCTCCACGAGTCCATGACATATCTGAAATACCGATAATGAGAGCCGAAGCTGCAATTATCAGGTTAGTTGAGTTAGCAAAATCAACTTTGCCCTCAATCCAGATACGAGCACCAAGTACTCCGATCATTCCAAATAGTGCTACTCCAACACCACCAAGTGCACCAACAGGAGTAGAGCTAAGGACTGCACCAAATTTAGGTGACAGAGACAAACCGATTGCGCCAACGCCTGCGATCCAGTAAGCCGCAGTTGAATACACACGAGTTGCAGCCATGACGCCGATGTTCTCGGCATAGGTTGTAGTACCTGAACCGCCACCGATACCTGCAAGCGTTGTTGCAATTCCATCGGCCATCAATGCAGTACCCATTTGATCATCTAAGTTCTTGCCTGTCATCGCAGCAACGGCCTTAACGTGACCGACATTTTCTGCAATCAAGACAAGGACAACTGGTAAGAACAAGACAATCGCCTTGCCGTCAAATGTTGGATTTGTAAATGTTGGCATTGCAAACCACTTAGCTGCCGTTATTCCATCGGTCTTCACATCGCCCATTGCATAGGCAACTGCATAACCAACTACAAGGCCAGCAAAGATACTGATGCGACTTAAGAAGCCACGGGAGAATGCAGCAATCAGTGCGATCGATGCAAGAGTAATAAGACCAACTGTTGGGCCGGCCACAAAGTTATTTTTTGCAGCACCGGCTAAGTTCAAACCGATAACCATAACGATGGTTCCAGTAACAACTGGAGGTAGCAACCAGTTAATCCAACCGATGCCAGCTTGGCGAACGATGAGACCAACTGCAGCCAAGATCAAACCAGTGACAACTACGCCACCGAGAGCGACAGCCATTCCACCGCTAGCCTTGGCGGCTGCGATAGGTGCTAAGAATGCAAAGGATGAACCTAGGTAGCTAGGAACTTTGTTCTGGGTGAGCGCTAAAAAGAGAAGCGTTCCAACGCCAGAGAAGAAGAGTGTGGTCGTAGGTGGGAAGCCCGTGATGATTGGGACGAGGAAGGTTGCACCGAACATCGCAGCGATGTGCTGAAGACCAACACCGATCGTGCGAGGCCAGGTAAGGCGTTCATCGGTCGAGACAACCGCGCCTTGGGATATTGATTTTCCATCTCCATGCAGTTTCCATGTAAGTAGAGACATCTATCGTCCTATTCCTAAGGGCCTATCGGCTTTGATAGGCGCTAAGCATCAGGGTAAGGGCGAAAGGTGGGGTACTGAGGCGTACGCCACACCTGATTTGTCTCGAGTTGCAGCGTAGAACGTATCGGGTTACATTACGGTTCGATATATCGAATCGATATATAGGCCGATAGGGAAGGGGCGGAGATGCGTTCACGCAGTGACTCACTTGAATTCGCCCTCCTAGGCCTTTTATCCCAGAACCCCCTTCACGGCTATGAGCTACGAAAGCGTATGGGAGCGATCTTTGGACCATTTCGGGCGCTCTCATTCTCAGTGCTCTATCCGCAACTTCGGCGAATGGTTGAAGGTGGCGTTATTGAAGAGAGTCAGATGGAGAGCACATCACGGCGCTCGCGCATTGTCTATGCCATCACCGATAAGGGACTTACGCGCTTTTCAGATTTAACCGAGACAGTCAGTCCAGATACATGGGAAGACGAAGGCTTTGAAATCCGCTTCGCATTTTTCTCCCCAACATCTGCAAATAACAGAGTACGAATTCTTGAGGGGCGCCATCGCCGTCTCAAGGAGAAGGCAGAGATTCTGCGTGGTGAACTCGAGAAGTCACCAATTGGAATCGATAAATATCTAGAAGAGTGGCGACGCCACTCACTGGAATCAGCTGATCGAGAGATCGCTTGGCTGGAAGACATGATCAAAACCGAGAGGAAATGAAAGTGAATATAACGACCGGTAAAGGCGACATCCGTGTTGCAATAATTGGCGTAGGAAACTGCGC